>Ga0114921_10000146_pt1 | contig 28952 bp, 18 predicted proteins | sample BentaG_FD_87016 | JGI IMG/M metagenome (GOLD analysis project Ga0114921, IMG submission 87016) | Deep subsurface microbial communities from South Atlantic Ocean to uncover new lineages of life (NeLLi) - Benguela_00093 metaG | ecosystem: Environmental > Aquatic > Marine > Oceanic > Sediment ... | reverse complement strand
TTCTCATGTCGGTTCTCCTTGCTTGTCTTCCAAAAGAAGAACCTTACACGATTTTCTAAAAACCGGAAATTTTTGCTTGGCACAAACCGGAAATTATCACGTGGCAGTGACATAGCTAAGAGGACTTGATCGAAGATTATGAAGCACTGTTTCAAAATTTAAACAAAAAAGATTAAAGGGGAAAAGAAATAAAAAGTTGAATCAAACTGACCATTAAAGGTAAAATTTTAGAGAGGAGGCTGAGATGCTCGAAGATATGGAGATTGCCAGAAAGGCTGAGATAAGGCCGATCGAGGAGATTGCCGAAAAACTCGGCATTTCGATAGATAGTTTGGAGAAGTACGGCAAGCATAAGGCAAAGATTTCTTTGAAAGAGATACACAAAAAGGGAGACCGAAAAGGGAAATTGATAATGGTCACAGCTATGACACCTACTCCGGCTGGGGAGGGCAAAACGACGACATCCATCGGACTTTCTGACGCTCTGAGCGAATTAGGGAAGAAGGCGGTTGTGGCCCTAAGAGAACCTTCTTTGGGTCCTGTATTTGGGATGAAGGGCGGAGCAACAGGCGCAGGATATGCTCAGGTTGCTCCTAGTGAGGAGATAAACCTTCATTTTACTGGTGATATGCATGCTGTCACAGCTGCGCATAATCTCCTGGCTGCCATGGTTGACAATCGCATCCACTTTGATGGGTCCTGTGGATTGTTTGATTGCCGAAATGTTTCCTGGAAGAGGGTCATGGATATGGACGATCGGGTACTCAGGGAAATTGTGGTGGGCATAGGGGGGCCTCTTCGAGGCATAGCTCGCGAAACTGGGTTTGATATAACGGCTGCTTCTGAAGTCATGGCCATTTTATGTCTGACAAAGGATTTGAAAGACCTGAAAGAAAAGTTGGGAAATATATTTGTCGGTTATTCTCCGGATAAGAAACCTGTTTTCGCTCGGGACCTGAAGGCTGTTGGAGCTATGGCAGCCCTTCTTAAAGAAGCTATCAAGCCCAATCTTGTTCAGACATTAGAAGGAACTCCAGCGCTGATTCATGGTGGCCCTTTTGCCAATATTGCCCATGGAACCAATTCAGTTATCGCCACAGAGATGGCCCTGAGTTTAGCTGATTTTGTTGTCACTGAGACGGGCTTTGCCTCTGATTTGGGAGCAGAAAAATTTTTCGATATCGTGGTCAGAACAGGTCATATTCCTCCTCCGGATGCCTGTGTTTTAGTAGCAACTATCCGTGCCCTCAAACTTCATGGTGGAGCAAGACTGGATGAGGTTAAGGAAGAAAATGTTGAGGCGGTGGAGAGAGGCTTTGAAAACCTCCAGAAACACATGGAAAACCTCAGAATCTATGGTGTTCCCTTTGTAGTGGCTTTGAATAAATTTTCAGCCGATACAGAGAAAGAAGTCGAAAAAGTCGTAGAGTTATGCCGGAGGGAGCGAGCAAGAATGGCCCTGAGCAATGTCTGGGCAGAGGGGGGAAAAGGAGGAGTGGAATTAGCCCAGGAAATCTTAGAGGCCATGAAGGAAGATGAACACAACTTCAGATTCCTCTACCCCTTGGATATCCCCCTTCTCGAGAAAATTGAGACTGTTGCCAAAAGAATCTACGGGGCTTCTGCAGTAGCCATGGAGGGGAAAATAAAGAGAAGGATCCTCAGGATAGAAAAGAATGGCTTCGGACATCTCCCGGTTTGTATTGCTAAAACTCAGTATTCCCTCTCGGATGATGACGAGGCTTTAGGAAGACCTCGGGATTTTACTCTCATTGTTACCGATGCTTCCCTCAGTTCAGGAGCAGGCTTTGTGGTTGTCTACTGCGGCGATATTATGACCATGCCCGGTCTTCCAAAATCCCCTGCTTCCGAAAGAATAGATCTCACTGATGAGGGTGAGATAACAGGGCTTTCCTGAGGTCATATGCATTGGGGTCAGGCCTTTATAACTTTTATAACTTTCAAAATTTTTTAATTAAAAAATAGAATCAAAATATAAAGATAAAGAAAAATTTAAAAGTTTTAAAAGTCTGACCCAATTTATATTTACACGTTCTCCTAATTGTGATAAAAATGAGGTGATTTTTATTTATTTTTTTTATTGAGAGGATTTATATGTGTGAGGTAAGGGATGTATTTATAGTCAGTGCTGCCCGGACAGCCACTGGCAGTTTTTTAGGAACGCTTAAAAATTTTACTGCACCTGAGTTAGGAGGGATTGTCATTAAAGAAGCCGTAAAGAGGGCTGGTCTAAAAGGAGAAGATGTTGAGGAAGTCATCATGGGGAACGTGGTTTCAGCGGGTATTGGTCAGGCCCCTGCTAAGCAAGCAGCAGTTAAAGGAGGAGTACCTCCTACTGTTAGTTGCTTTGCTATCAACAAGGTCTGTGGCTCGTCCCTAAAAGCCGTAGCTTTGGCTGCTCAAGCAATTCAGCTGGAAGAGAAAAATATTATTGTTGCTGGTGGAATGGAGAGTATGAGCAAAGCTCCCCATCTCCTCTGGGGCGTAAGGGAAGGTGTGAAGTTTGGAGACATGAGAATGAAGGACTCCATGATCCTTGATGGGCTCTGGTGTGCCTTCGATGATGTGCATATGGGCCTGACAGGAGAAGTCGTTGCGGAGAAATTTGGCGCTACCCGAGAAGAGCAGGACGAATATGCTTTGAGCAGCCAGCAGAAAGCAGTCCAGGCCATAGAGAAGGGCTATTTTAAGGATGAGATTGTTCCTGTGGAAGTTCCCCAGAGAAAAGGAGAGCCCATTGTCTTTGCTGTGGATGAGGGGCCTCGTAAGGATACAAGTTTAGAAAGATTGGCCAAGCTGAAACCTGCTTTTAAAAAAGATGGGACAGTTACCGCTGGAAATGCGTCTACTCTAAATGACGGGGCTTCAGCAGTCGTTGTGGCCTCCGAAGAGGCGATAAAGGAAAAAGGACTTAATCTTCTTGCTCGGATTTTAGGTACCACAACAAATGCCGTTGAGCCTTCCATGGTCATGTATGCGCCCAAGGGAGCTATTGAGAAACTTCTGGCTAATGTGGGCTGGAAAATTGAAGAAGTTGACCTTTTCGAGATAAACGAAGCTTTTTCTTCCCAGTTAGTTGTTTTAATCAAAGAGCTTGGCCTGGAGAGAGAGAAAGTCAATGTCCATGGAGGAGCAGTAGCTTTGGGCCATCCAATAGGTGCCACTGGAGCCAGAATTCTGACAACTTTAATCTATGCTTTAAAACACAGAGAGATGAAAAAGGGCGTTGCAGCTCTCTGTTTAGGCGGCGGAGACGCAGTAGCTATGGCAGTGGAAGTAGTTTAAGGAAGGAGAAATGATGAATATCAAGAAAATTGGAATCATAGGAGCCGGAACAATGGGAACTGGGATTGCGCAGTTGGCAGCCTCCTCGGGTTTCGAAGTCATTCTTGGTGATGTCACTCAGGATTACCTTCAACGTTCTTTGAAAGTAATGGATAAGAGTTTATCCAAATTGATAGATAAGGGGAAGGTCGAAGAGGATAAGGAAGTCATATTAAAACGAATCAAAACAACTGTTAATCTGGCAGACCTCAAAGAAGCAAATTTTGTCATTGAGGCAGTGTTTGAAGATTTTGAGGTAAAAAAGATAATTTTAGAGGAGGTTGACGGCTTTCTTCCTCCTGAGGTTATCCTGGCCTCCAATACCTCATCCATATCCATCACCCGATTAGCCTCCCTTACCAGCCGTCCTTCAAAATTTATGGGGATGCATTTTATGAATCCAGTCCCTCTAATGGCTCTTGTGGAGCTGATAAAAGGTATGGCGACTTCCCAGGAAACCTTCAATCAAGTCAAAGAACTTACTAAAAAATTGGGAAAAGTCCCAGTAGAGGCGAATGATTTTCCAGGTTTTATTTCAAACCGAATCTTGCTGCCTATGATTAACGAAGCTATTTATGCTCTGATGGAAGGAGTAGGCTCGGTGGAAGCCATTGATACTGTGATGAAGCTAGGTATGAACCATCCCCTGGGACCCTTGGCCCTGGCTGACCTTATCGGGTTAGATGTCTGCCTTCATATAATGGAAGTTCTCTATGAGGGCTTCAAGGACACAAAATACAGACCCTGTCCCTTGCTCAAGAAAATGGTAGATGCTGGTTATCTTGGCCGTAAAACAGGAAAGGGTTTTTACGATTATAATAAATAAGAAAAGGTTAGAATGAGTTTTAAGAGAGAGAGATAAGGATTAAAATTTTAAATAGAAGTGAAAAAAGAGAATTCTTCAGAAAAGACTAAACTCCATCGCCTTGAGGAGGTAAAAATGAAAGGGGAAGATACCGAGCAAAAGGATGCCTCGAGAAATCGAGCTATTGAGGCGGCTCTTTTGCAGATTGAAAAGCAGTTTGGCAAAGGAGCTGTGATGAAGCTGGGGCAGAAGGATGCAGCCATAAAAGTCCCAACTATTCCGACCGGCTCCATTGCTTTTGATTTGAGTTTAGGCGTAGGCGGGTTTCCACGAGGAAGAGTAGTGGAGGTGTTTGGTCCTGAAGCCACAGGAAAGACGACTTTGGTTCTTCATGTTATCGCTGAAGCCCAGAAACAGGGAGGGAACGCTGCTTTTATCGATGCGGAACACGCCTTGGCCCCTCCTTATGCTGCAAGCGTTGGTGTGGATGTGGATAACCTTCTCATTTCCCAGCCCGATTATGGAGAGCAGGCTCTGGAAATCGCTGAAGTCCTGGTGAGAAGCGGGGCTGTGGATGTGATCGCGGTTGATTCAGTGGCCGCTCTTGTCCCCAAAGCAGAGCTTGAGGGAGAGATGGGCGATGTCCATATGGGACTTCAAGCCCGGCTCATGTCTCAAGCTCTTCGAAAGCTGACGGCTATTGTTAGCCGTTCCAAAACATGTTTCATCTTTGTCAACCAGATTAGAGAAAAAATAGGCTTTTTCCTGGGAAGTCCGGAAACGACTTCAGGAGGAAGAGCTTTAAAGTTTTATTCTTCGCTAAGGATTGATATCAGGAGGTTGGCTACCTTAAAGGAGGGAGACAAGGTTATCGGCAACCGGGTGAAGGTGAAAATCGTTAAGAACAAAATGGCTCCTCCCTTTAGAGAGTCTCAGTTTGATATCATTTACGGAGAAGGAATCTCTAAAGAAGGAGATTTGATTGACTGCGGGGTGGATATAGGGCTCCTTGAGAAGAGCGGAACCTGGTATTCTTACAAAGGAGAGCGCCTTGGCCAGGGAAGAGAGAACGTTAAAAAACTCCTCAAAGAAAACAGAGAGCTTGCATCTCAACTTGATACCGAAATTCGTCAGAAAGTGGGACTCATTCCTGAAAAGCCTCCTGAAAAATAATTTTTTATCTTCAACGAAGATTATTCTTTCCACTATTAAAGAGCAAGAGAGGGAAACTAAAGGAGACTCAATCTGGAATTCTTATGTTGGGAAAAGAGCTTTTTAAAGATTCGAATACCCAGGTCGATATCTTCTTTTCGAAGTCAAGAATTTCCTTTTCAGCCGGTTTTCTCCTTTCCCATTCTCTGAGTTTTATTTCGGTTTGGGCAAAGGCCTGATTTTCTATCTCAATCAGTTTGGTTAAAATGCCTTTTCCGCCATAATTCTTCAGTCTTGTTACATTCAGATACTGGTACATGTGACCTCTTCTATCTGGATAGAGAAAGGAAGCCAGGGCTCTTGAGAAGTCATTAAGGGGAGGATTCTCTGGGCCAGAAAGCTCAGAAGGCACGCCTGGAGCCGAGGCCCATAAAGGAACGGCCACAGTGCAAACAGGTTGTCCAAGAAGTATCCACATAGTGGCTAGATGAGCTTTTTTGCGGCTGGTCACGCCATGGAAAAGAGCCACTGAAGCAGTGGAATTTCGGTTGATGGTATCGTTTGTATTGATGTAAAGGGGAGAACCAGTGTCCTCAATTCGAGGTTCTGAGAGGGGGTAGGAATGGAGCTTTTCATTGGCCAGGTCTCTTGAGGCTTGTTGAATAATAAACTTGTAATCAAGACGACCTTCTGACCGGGCCGTTTGAAAGAGGCGGGAAGCTCTTTCAAACCGGATGTAGCCTCCTCCTCCATTTTTTACAGGAGAGGTGAAAGCATAGTTAGTGCGGATAATGTAACCGAAAGGTGCTATCCGCGGGTCGTCAGCACTAAATTTTTCGAAGCCGGAGTTGGTGGTTTCATAAATACAGGCCTTCCCCTCAGCATCGATTACGCCGAAGTTGGCTCCAACGTCTCTTTTTCCCTTTGTTCTCTTTAGAAGATTTTCAAAGTCCAAAGCAGTGGCACATTCACCAAGAGCGAGTCTCATGATCCTTCCGTTATCAGACATAATTTGTCCTTTTTGAGCGAGGTCTCTTGAAGCAGAATTCATGATAGCAAAGCCTTCTGTGTTTATGCCTGCCCAGACATCCTTACCCTCTTTATCGTTAGCGTTTATTAATCCGATGAAATTGTATTTTGCTCCCTTAAAGTATCCGATTTTATTATTCAGGATATTTGTGTCTCGGTTTTTCCACATGAGGGGACGTCCGTCAGGAGTAGCTTTGCCTGAGACCACAGCCATAGTACAGGGGAAAACATTTAATGACCCGAATAGGATATAGGTGAGAGTGAAAAGTGATAGTGGTTTGAAATTTTTTATTTTCATAGGGAAGCCTCCTTTGAATTATATTTTTACTTTCTCTATTTTACCTTTTTTCTTTTAATTTACTGAGTTACTATTTTACGGATTAACGGATCAAAAATATCCTTTCCACTTCTTTTGAATCATTTCTTGTTCAGACAAGCCAAACAAGCCGGATAAGCTAAACAAACGAAAATAGTTGGGCTTTGTCATTTGAACTTTTTATTCTTTGATGTATTTCTCTCTCATCCGCGCCAATTAAAAAAGAACTAAACCTGGATTATTCACGAGTCGAGATTGCCTCATATGCGAGGCGTGGCCCATGAAGCTGTGGTTTTCCACCGCGAATGGGCCGCAACGAAGCAGGTGAGGTGAGATCGGCTCGCCCGAAGGGTAAAAAATGTCGACTTAGATTAACAAAGAAATCGTGGAGGAAAGTGTAGATCTTAGTTTCGCCAATAATCATCATCAAGAGCTCATTTTATTGAAAATAAAATAAAGTGTCGACAGATTTTATGAATAATTCAGGCTAATTTATTCTCGGATGTTTCTTCTAACGTAGCGGGCTATATCTTCATGGGTAGCAAACCAGATGTTCTTACGGCTAAGGAAATGCTGGATGAGTTTTTCCAACATGGCGATGCGGCTTCGGTGACCGATGTATTTGGGATGCATGGTTAAAACAAAGAGTGTTCCTTCTTCGTAGGCTTTATCGAATTCAGCAGTCCAGACGGCAAAAACATCCTCAGGAGCGATATGAGGACGAACGCTCGTGAACCTTGAAAAACCAAAGTAGGGATAATCATCCAGAAACCATTCCACAGGAAGCTCAACTATACCTGTGGGCTGGCCATCTTCGAGAATCTCATAGGGCCGGTCGTCTGCCATAAGACTGCTGTCATAGAGAAGGCCCAGCTCTCTGATGATTTTAAGGGTGGAGAGGCTGAAATCCCAGGAAGGGGTGCGGATTCCAACAGGAGCTTTTCCTGTTATCTTTTTGAGAGTATCGTAGGATTTTTTCATTAACTCTCTTTCATCCTCTTCTGGAAGAAGGGAATTTCGCTCATGAATCCACCCGTGGATTCCTATTTCATGCCGACCTTTAGCCACGATAGCTTTGATTTCTTCGGGATGGAGTAGGGCGCTCACTGCAGGGACAAAAAAGGAAGCTGGTATCCTGTATTTGTCAAGGAGAGCTAAAATTCTGGGAATGGCTACACGAGCCGAATACTCCCCCTGAGAGAAAATACCAGGAGAAATAATCTTGTCTCTCAAAGCGTTTGTTTCTGCATCAAAATCAAAAGAGAGGGCAACAGCCACTTTAGCCCCATCCGGCCAAGTTGGGGGAGTAAGGTCTTTTCCCGCACGCACCTTTCCCACCTTGGATTTGATTTTTTCTAGACTCCATTGCCATGGTTCTTCTTCTTGGTTCTCGCCGTTTCCGAAGATAAGCAAAGCTAATGGGAAAAACATGAGTAGACAGACTCCGATGACTAAATATTTCTTCATCTCTTTATCCTCCTTAAATAGAATAATCCGTGGTCAGATCTCATATTTTTTGAAAAAAAATCCATTCGGGATTATTTTATAACTAAAAAAAATTAATAAGTAAAATAAACTCCTGTTAACCGATTGATTTGGCATAAATAAAAGGCTATATCTTCGTCAAATAAAGCCTTAGAATAGTAATATTGGAGTCAAAATCAGCACTTTAAGGAAATAGGAACATGTGTTTCTATTATTTGAGACCTCTTACAGTGATGATTTCAGGGGCGAAAATAACAGTTTAAGGACAAAAGACACATCATTTGAATATTTTTCCCAGAAAACAAAAGAGACAGCTAGGCCTGACCCCATTCTGCCCATTCTGAAAGATTCCAGTCACTTGGATGCGTGCCTATCATCACCTCTGCTCGAGAGCCACTTCTAAGGGATTTGTCATCGTGCTGTAACTCGCCTCTAACTGCTCTCGGAAGGAACGAAGTGAAGCTTCAAGAATTGCAGGTAGGCCGTCCTGCCACGGCAAACGGAAACGGTCAGACTCCATTGCCTTAATTTCAGACGCTAGGATCCTCCGCCATTTATTCTGGACTCCGGTGATGTTGCCAGATGTTAACTTTTCGAACTGATTATGGAGCATAGGCAGGGTCATCCGGTGCACTCGCTTGAGTAGGCGATCCCTTCGTGCTTCCAACTCTACTTCTTCGTCCCAGTAGTCGTAGTCTTCGCTCTGACCAACAAGCTGAAAGTCAGGACCGTCCTCTGGCGGTTTTTTGAGCCAGGAATAGTAGGCCACCACATAAATGAAGTAGTACTCACCCATCCCCATCTCGGCATCCAAAAGCGCCTGGTTGCGGCTTTTGAAGTATTCTGATATCTGTGGAATCACTCCAAACCCAAGTTTGATCATTTTAAAAACGTTTTTTGGAGTTTTCACTTCTATCTCTCTTTCAATTTTTCCTTCTGAGAGAGTTTCAAGAGTCGTCTCCAATTTCTTTCGAGCAGGAGCAAAGGCGTCCCTGGCGGACAAGAAGGCCTCTATCCGTTCCGATCTGATGGCTCCATCGGGATCGGGACAATAATCCTTAATCCTTCCATAGCGTTCTGTCAAGGTGCTCATGAGGGCTTCTGTATCTTTAAATTCCTGCACGATGTTTTTAATAAAGAAAAAGCCACTTACTCCAAGCAGAATTAAAATCAAGATTATTGCGCCGCAGCCGATGGCGCAGCCTGTGAGCCATTTTTTGGTAGACCCACTGGATTTTGCTTCGTTTGTTTGCAATCGCTTTCTCCGCTTTATTTGATTTTAAACAAACTGAATTCTGATACAACTTATACCACAGGAAAAAAGTAATGAAAAGATATTTGAGGGAATTTTCCAAAACCGACGATTCATCTCATGATATTTTTTCCTTTTAATATGTGTTTATTTTGCGGAAGAAATATTCCCCTATTCTTGGGGGAAAATGGAGTGATCTGTAAGAAATATTTACAAAGGGGTTGGGCTAAAACTCGGAATCTTTCGGCCAAAATAATAGGGATTGGTTTTTGAATCTTGACCCAGAGATGGGTTATAATTTAAAAGGTCAAGAGGAGGAAATTACCATGGATAGAACACAACCTGATTTTCACTTCAAGCTCATGTCTCTTTCCTTCAAACTTCGCGATCTCTTCCTGCCCCGTATGAATATCTTGAAAGAGGTGAGAATAAGACCGGGATTTCATGTGCTCGATTATGGCTGTGGACCTGGGAGTTATATAATTCCTCTTGCAGAATTGGTGGGTAAATCAGGAAAAATTTATGCCCTGGATATCCATCCACTTGCAATTCAGAACGTTCAGAGGGTTGCTTCAAAAAAGCAACTGACGAATGTGGTAACTATTCGTTCCGACTGCAAAACTGGATTGCCTGATAAAAGCCTAGACGTCGTTCTATTATACGATACCCTTCACGAATTGAACGGTCCAGATAATGTATTGGAAGAATTACATCGGGTATTAAAACCAAACGGAATTCTGTCGTTCAGTGACCATCATTTGAAAGAAAATGAAATACTATCCAAGGTAGCCAAGAGAGGATTGTTTAGCCTATCTGGAAAAGGCAAAAAAACATATAGTTTCTTAAAAAGCGATAGGTAAGGGATAGATTGCCACTCTTCCTTTATTCAGCTGCTTGTGAGATATGAGAATTGTCTAAAAGGACTTACCCCATGAGATAGAAAAGATAACTCATAGGGTGAGCAGTGCCGTCTAATCAGTTAACTTTGGGATAAAGTCAAAAATTTTATTAAAAGGGGTGGCCGACAACTGTCATATAAAGCACACTTTCTTTTTCTCCATCCACTTCGAGGATAGAGTTGACTTCATCATCGTAGAGGGCGCCAATCTGGCAGCTTCCCAGCCCTAAAGAGACAGCTGCTAAGGCAACATTTTGGGCAATATGCGCGGCATCGAGATACACATAGCGGTAAGCTCTCTGTTCGTACTTCCATTTCGACCTATCAAAGACTGCTGTCCAGATAAAAACCGCGTTTGTTGAGAAAGCAAAATCTTGGTCGAGGGCAGCCTGAACCACAGATGAGCGGAAATCTCCAAGACGAAGCTGGCGGAGTTCATGATTCTGCACCCCATAGTGGTAAATTCCAGGCTCAATTCCTTCCACGTTATGGATGGCAAGGTAGGTCTCTACTGGGTAGAGAGCTCCTGCTGAAGGAGCTGTTCTGAGTTCATAGCCCCTGTATTTTTCTGTAATTCCCTGAGATGCCCAGAGGAGCTGAGAGAGGTCTGCTTTTTTCATAGGTTCATCCTTGAAATTCCTAACGCTGCGACGCTCCCTTATTACCTCCCAGAGAGGCGTGCCTCCTTTTTCCTGAGGAGGCTCCAATTGGATTTTTAGCGAAGAAGGATAGTTTTTGTAGGTTTCGGGCTTGACAGACCACAAGAGGGAATCACCTGGGAGTTTACCTCTGTAGTATTTGGTTTCTTTTTGAAAAAGATCTCCTGCTCCTTTCTTCATTTTTCTCTTCCCTTATAAAGAAATGGTTATTTTTTGTCTTTATGCTTTTCTTTTTGCAGCTCTTGCAGTTTCCTCTTGGCTTGTTTGTGTTTGGGGTTGATGGCCAGGGCTTTCTTATAGTGCTCCAGGGCTTTGTCTTTTTGCCCTGCTTTAAGACACAAATCTCCGAGACTGACAAAAAGTCGAGCTTCTTTTGGAAAGAATTCTGTAGCAATGGTCCCCAAGGCAAAGGCCTCCTCTATTTTCCGAGCTCTCTCCAGTTGGCTTGCATATCCATAAAATTGATTTAAACTGACTATGGAGTGAGAAGGGTTCAGGGCATGAGCTTTCTTGAAGAGACGGCGAGCTTGCTCTGCGTTACCTGTCCAGATATGGGCAAAGGCAAGGCTTGCGTAAGGAACTGGAGACTGAGGGTAGAGTTCCTGGCTTAACCTGAGGATTTTGAAGGTTTTCTCAGTATCATTTATTTCCAGTAATTTTTCGGCTGCTCTGGCTATGTCCCAGCTGAAGTCAGCATAGAGCTTAGCCTCTGAAAAAGTTTTATTAAGTATGGGACCTGCCTCATCAAAGTTTGTGTTCGAGGTGATGAATAAATGGCGGACATAATCCGTATAAGTTGTTTCCCAATCTTTTTCCCAGCTGGAGATGAGTTTGCTGAAATTTTTTTCGAAGCAAAAATTTTTAAGTTTCGATTTTTTCTTGCTGATGGCAATATAGTCGCTAAAAAAGCTTAAAGGGCCCTTTTTGTGGTAGCTTTTAAGCTTGTCTTTGCCCAGAGCCTTTTCAAGGGTAAAGGCCATAAAAGAGCCAATTCTGGTAAAAGCTTGATTGGAGATGGGATGGATTCCATCATTTATTTTCTTTTTCGTGTCCTTAAAATTGCTCTTTAGTGCCTTTTCGTTGACGTTACTTCTAAAGAAGGAGAAGGCTTCTTTAAGGTCCTCTTCTTCCTTAGGGAGAGGGCTGCCATGCCAATCATAGAAGCTCAGGCCGTAGAAAAAAGTCCGGGCGCAAGCATCATAAATAGTTTGTTTAGTCCTCTCAGGAGCATAAGCTGAGCTTCGAATATCTTCATCCAGGATGAGGTGGATAAGTCTTCTCAGAAAGGGTATGAGGTTAAGTCTTTCCCTGTTGGAGCCGAGGGCTATGGCGAATCTTTCCTTGGGAAAGATGAGAAGATAAGTTCTTGTCTCTGGCTGTGATCCCCCATGACTGACTGCGAAATGACCTCTTACAGGCCGCACACCCCACCCCATGCCATAACCTGTGAAATGTTGATTGCGGAGCACCATGGAGGTGAACATTTGTCGCCAAGTTTCTTCTTTCAGCAGTTTCCCAGAAAATATGCCCTGAGCGTATTTTAAAAGGTCGACAACTGTCGAGCGAGTGCCTCCTCCGGCGAATCTGCTTGATATATCTACGTATTCAGAATTTTTGATATCGCCATCGATTAGCCTGTAGCCTCTGACCCTGTTTGGAATCAACTCCACAGGGTCATCTATTCTTGAATTTTCCAGGCCGAGGGGATCGAAGATGTGTTCTTTTATATAATCGCCATAAGATTGTCCTGAGGCTCCTTCAATAATAGCTCCCAGGAGATTAAATCCGTAGCTTGAATAGTTGTAGCGGGTTCCAGGTTCAGCCACAAGGTTAAAATCCTGGAATATAGCCAAGGCACCCCTGGTGTTTTTGTAAACTTTTAGGTGGCCTTCTACATCATAGTTTTTATAGTGGCTTATTCCTCCCAGATGTCCTAAGAGCTGGCGAACTGTAACCGGCCATTTCTTTTTCGGGAAATAGGGAACATATGTCTGGACTTCAGCGTCCAGGTCAATTTTACCTTTCTCTACCAATTGGAGAACGGCTATGGATGTGATCGTTTTGGTCACTGAGGCCAGGCGGTATGAGCTTTCTGGTTTTGCCAGCACCATATTTTCCAGGTCAGCATAGCCAAATCCTTTTGCCCAGATAAAACCATCTTTCACAAATCCGACTGAGAGGCCAGGAACTTTTTCGGCAGCCATCTGTTCCGCTACAAATTCTTCGAAAGCCTTGATTGCTTCAGCATAGGGAGATTGTATCGACTCAACCGCTAAGATATTATGGACGCCTAATACAGCCCATAAGATTAAGACAATGAAGGTAGTCCTGAATTTAAATTGCTTATTCATCGGCTAAAACCTCCTCCTTTATTTTGTAGTTAAATAATTGTAACTAATACAAACGCATTAAATAGAATGTCATTGCGAGAAACGAAGAAGACTCCTTCGCTTCGCCGGAACAGGCTTGGCAATTCTCTGTCGCGAGCGAAGCGTAGCGATCTCAACCTTTTATTTGATGAGATGGCCACGCTCCCTTTGGTCGCTCGCCATGACAGTGTAACAATGATAATTGCGTTTGTATTAGAAATGTATCTCAATATATTACGTAACCTTGGGGCAATCTCTTTTCTCACAGGGCAAAGCCAAAAACAAGGAAGAGCAGGAGGGAAAAGCCTGCAGCTGTTACAGCATAAGGGAGCTGAGTTCTCACGTGGTCAATATGGTCAGAGGCTGAAGCCATGGAGGCAATGATGGTTGTATCTGAAATGGGAGAACAGTGGTCTCCGAAGACCCCTCCTCCTAAAACAGCTGCAATAATCAGACCCTGATAGAGAATATTATTATCGAACATGGGAACAGCGATAGGAATCATGATGGCAAAAGTTCCCCATGACGTTCCTGTCGAAAAAGCAATAATACAGGAGACAAGAAAGAGCAAAGCAGGAATAAACCCCGGATTAATGGCAGATTTTGTCGCTTGAGCCACAAAATCACCTGTACCAAGGGTCTTGCAGGTAGATCCAATGGCAAAAGCTAAGACCATTAAACTTGCCAGGGGGATGAGCCCTCCAACTCCTTTCATAAATGTATCTGTGATATCTTTTATCTTCATTATGCCTTGAATCTTGTAAGCCACAGCGCCGACAGCTAGCCCAGAGATAACCGCCCCGAGAACAGCGCTGGGCCCTATGTCTTTCTCCATTATATTCCCCTTTCCTAATATAAGGAGAAATACGGGCATCATTATGACCATGGTTAAAACAGGCAGAATCATGTTTATTGCTCGCTTGGGAACTCCCTTTTTTGCTTCCATCATCAGCACATCAGTCGAGACAAGAGGTTCTGCTCCATCACGAAGAATCTTATTCTCACACAATACTCTTTTTTCAGCCTTTTTCATCGGACCAAAGTCTTTTCCGGTGATTATAACGACGAGAACAAGGAGAAGGGCCAGGATAGCATAAAAATTGAAGGGCATGGATGAAACCAGAACTTTGACAGGGCTTTTGACTCCTTGAGCAGCCAAGAGGCCGATGACCGTAGCACCCCAGGCATTCAAGGGAATGAGGATGCACTTTGGTGCAGAAGTGGAGTCAAGAATATAGCTGAGTTTCTCTCGGGATATCTTTAATTTATCGAAGAGGGGCCTGCACACAGCCCCTGAGACGAGGACGCAGATACTGGATTCAATAAAAATGATAAATCCCAGGAACCAGGCAAGAAGTCCGGTTGATTTTCTTGAACGCAACAGACTTTTGCCGAGTACCCAGTTCACAAAACCTTCCATGCCTCCCGAGTATTGGGTGAAGGTGATGATGGCTCCTATCATGGCACTGAAGAGAACGACTCGCGTGTTATCTCCATCCTTAAACACATCAACAAGAACATTGACTGCCTGAGCCAGGCCGTTGAGGGGGTTCCAGGAGCTGATAATGGTCCAACCCAGCCAGATTCCAAAGAAAAGGGATAGGTAGACATGCCTTGTTATTATTGCCAGGAGGATAGCAAGCAGAGGAGGCAGGATGGAAAGCCAGCCGTATGTATCCATCGTGGAATTCTTTAATTAAGTTTCAGTCAAACTCTTCCTTTTGCTGGGAGGAGCTTGTCATACTTTTTTTCCAACCAGATTTTTTCCACTTGCTTAAAGATAATTCTCAATTCGAAGCTTAACTGATATAACACTGGAGAAATAAGATGTCAAACTTTATAGATTTATTGTCAACGCTACGTAATTATTTCCGGTTTTCTGCCACGCAAAAACTTCCGGTTTTATCATCCTTTAAATTCGTTCTAAGTACCAGTTATGGTGAAGGGAGGGATTATGTCTTTTCCTTTTTATTTAATTGACTAATTTTCCGTTAATTGTTATCCTTTTGCCAAATAAGCAGAAGGTCGTTCGGAATATGAAATGTCCTAAATGCCACTTTGAGAATCCCACTGATACCCGTTTTTGCGGTAACTGTGGGATACAGCTTCCCTCATCAGAAGAAGTCTCTGTTTCTCAGACGAAGACTCTCTACGTACCCATGGAAGAATTAAGCATTGGGAGCATTTTTGCTGGAAGGTATCAGGTGCTTGAAGAATTGGGAAGAGGGGGCATGGGCAGGGTTTACAAGGTCTTCGATAAAGAGATAAAGGAAAAGGTGGCTTTAAAACTCTTGAATCCTGAAGTCGCTGCTGATGAGAGGACAATAGAGCGATTTAGGAACGAGCTGAAATTTGCGCGCAAGATATCCCACAGGAATGTGGGCCGGATGTATGACCTAAGTAAGGAGGGAGAAACCCTTTACATCACCATGGAATATGTGCCTGGTGAAGATTTAGAGAGCTCGATTGGAAGGATGGGCCCATTAAATGTAGGAAAAGCCATTTTCATAGCCAAGCAAGTATGCGAGGGGCTGGCTGAGGCTCACGGGTTAGGAGTTGTGCACCGGGATTTAAAGCCCCAGAACATCATGATAGATAGTGACGGGAATGCCCGTATTATGGATTTTGGAATAGCTCGGTCTCTTAAGGCGAAAGGGATAACAGAAGAGGGAGTGATGATTGGGACGCCGAAGTACATGTCTCCTGAGCAGGTGGAAGGAAAGGAGGCAGACAAGCGTTCAGATATTTATTCTTTGGGAGTCATCCTTTTTGAGATGGTGACTGGGAAGGTGCCTTTTGAAGGAGATACGGCTTTAAGCATAGCTTTGAAGACAAAGACGGAAGCACCTCCAGACCCCAGGGAGCTCAATCCTCAGATACCTGAAGATCTCAGCCGTATAATTCTTAGATGCATGAAGAAAGATAAAGAGAAGAGATATCAAAGGGCAGAGGAGATATTTTCTGAATTAAGCAAGATAGAGCAAGAAATTTCCACCACGGATAGGATTCTGCAGAAGAGAAAGAAGAAATTTGCTCTCCCCAAAAAAAGAGAAAAACCCTCTTTCATGTCTATTCTCCGTGAATTGAGAAAAAGGAAAATCATTGAAACCCTAGCTGCCTTTATCGCAGGTGGCATGCTGATTATAGAATTTGTCCACTGGGTTCTTATCGGCCATTACCATTTTCCAAGACAGTCCCTGGACATTACCATTACCACCATACTTTGTGCCCTCATCTGCACCCTTATTTGGCGGTGGTTCCGTGGAGTAGAAAAAAAGCTGAGAAAAATTAAGGTGGAGTTTCTCTTGATACCTTTCGTTATTCTGATCATGGCCTTCTTTGATATTAAATTTTTTCTTCAAATGGGAAAAGAACAAATTGAACACTCTGAAGCTAAAATATCAGGCGAAATGAAATGGGAAAACTCTATTGCTGTACTCCCCTTTGAAGATAAAAGCCCAAGAAGAGATAAGGAACACATTTGTGAGGGTATGACCGATGATATCATTACTAAACTTTCCAGACTAATCCCGCAATTGAATGTTATGTCCAAGCACTCAGTGAGGCGCTATAAAAATACAGAGAAAGATATAAGTGAAATTGGCCAGGAGTTGAGGGTTGCGACAATTCTAGAGGCAAGTCTATATATAGAAAAGAACACAATTCGTGTAATCGCTAAGCTGATTAATGTAGAGGGCGGTTTTCTCCTCTGGTCAAACACATATGAGCAGGAGCTTGAAAGCGTTTTTAAAGTCCAGGATGAGATATCCATGGCTATTGCTAAGGCACTGAAAGTTCGTCTTGTAGACGAAAGATTCAAAGCCTTGAAAACAAGGGAACCAACCTATGTTGAAGCTTATGAATACTACCTCAAGGGAAAGCATTTTATAGATGAGAAATATAGTATTTCTCATCAGGAAGAAGATTTTAAGACTGGAGTGGGGATGTTTGAAAAGGCTGTTGAAATCGACCCAAATTATGCCTTAGCCTATTGGGGTCTAGGCATTGCGTACGAATCTCATTTTAATCAGACTAAGATTGAGAGAGATAAAGATCTGATGCTAATGAACTTTGAAAAAGCTTATGGAATAGCCCCGGATTTAGAAGAAGCGAATTTGGGCCTGGGATGGGCTTACTTTTATAAAGAGGATTTGGACACAAGCTATCAATTTTTTAAGAGAGCCTTTGAGATAGACCCAAATAGCCCCTCAACTAATTTTGATGTAGGATCATTTATTCGCTCTATTGGTTTGTATGGCCAGGCTATTAAATATTATTCCAGATACATAGAGCTAAACCCTTTATTTATTTGGCCTTATATTCTTTGCGCCAATTGTTCTATGTGGACAGGAGAATTTGAAAAAGCTGCTATTTTTATCAAGAAAGCATTAGAAATTGAACCAGATAATTTTCTGCTTCTTCTTTGTTATGGTAATTACTTTATCATGGTCGAAGAATATGAAAGGGCTGAGAAAGTTTTAGCCAGAGCAGAGAAAATTGACCCACAAAGTCCTCGTTTTAAAGATCACCTGGCATGGTTACTTGCGGCAAAGGGTGAAAAAGAGAAAGCTCTTGCGCTTATTAAAGACGCAGCTCCCTATAATTACAGAGTAACATATGTTTATTCCCTCTTAGGAATGAAAGATGAGGCAATTAAATATATCAATGAAGGGATTGAAAAAAGTTTTAAATATAGAAGTGAATATCTTTACTCCTATCCTTTCTTAAAAAATAATCCTTCTTATGACAACCTGCGTGATGATCCTAGATTCAAGGAGATTGTAAAAAGAGAAAAGAAGAAATATGGACAAAAATTAAAGAAGTATGGTGAGCTATAAGCAATACCGAACATTTTTTTTTAACTGTCTTGAGTATCTTTTACTTTATTGACATCTAATCTTTCCTTTGATATAAGTTCAAGAACATTAATACAAAGAAGATAGAGGAGAAAAGAAAAAATAAGAAAAAGGGGGAAAATTGGATTTTATTCAATCAGCAAAACTCAGCTTTCATTTAATGATTTTCTTTTTAAAAGGGAGTGATAGATGAAAATATGTGTCTCAAATTAGTGAAAAAAGGAGGATGTTATGAAATCTAAAAGTTACTCTTATCTGTTTGTATTTATCCTTATCTCTGGACTTCTCTCTTTCTGTGGTCCCCAAGAGAAACCTGTTATAAAAGAATGGACTCGGGGAGAGGTTGAGACGGAATTTGAAAGTGAGCATGAAAGACTCAGTGAATTATTTAAAGGTGGAGAGGAAAATGCTGAAGAGATGGCCGAATTATTTGGAGAGTATGGAATTCTCTGGACAGGCAAAGGCGAGATGATTTATGGACTGGAGAATGTTGTGAAATACTGGAAAGATGTTATGGGCAGTGAAGTGACCGAGGTGACTTTTGTAACAGAATATGTTTTTGTGAAAAATGAAGTATTGGTAATCGATGGAGAAGAATATGATTGTTTTGCTTTTGATATCGGCAAGTACCACTTGATAGTCGAAAAGAAGGAAGGAGAGCGGAAAAATCAGGAACTCCGTTTTTTGCGTGGCCGGAGACATAGGTTTGATTGTACCTGGAGATAATATATTGAAGATTTAAACGAGTGAGTCACTAGCACGACAAAAAGCTGTAAGATTTCAAAGAAGAGGATTATCTAAAGACTAACAGTTCATTTAAATTGATGGAAGATATTTCTTTAAAAAGCGGGCAGTGTGGGATTTTTTGGATTTGATGATTTTTTCAGGGGGACCCTGCACCACAATCTCTCCCCCCTTTTCTCCTCCCTCTGGCCCCAAATCTATGATATGGTCAGCGCATTTTATCACATCCAGGTTGTGCTCGATGACCACAACTGTGTGACCCTCTTCCACCAGCTTCTGGAAGCATTTGAGGAGGGTGGATACATCATCGAGATGAAGGCCAACCGTGGGCTCATCAAAAAGGTAGAGTATTTTGTTCTCTTTCTGATGGATGAGGTGGTAAGCTAGTTTAATCCTCTGCGACTCTCCCCCTGAGAGGGTTGTGGTCGGCTGTCCTAATTTCAAGTATTCTAATCCCACGGCCTGCAGCGGAGCTAATTTCTTGGCGATATCCGGTCGCCCGGAGAAAAAATCTAAAGCTTCGGAAATACTCATTTCGAGGACCTGGTCAATGTTTTTTCCTTTGTATTTAATCTCAAGAATCTCACTCTTAAATCTTTTTCCTTTGCACGTTTCACAGGTTAACACTACATCGGAGAGAAACTGCATTTCAACAATCTGCTGGCCAGCCCCTTTGCACTCTTCGCATCTTCCCCCCGGAGTGTTGAAAGAGAAAAAGCCAGGTTTGTATCCCAAGGCCCGGGCTTCTCTTGTCTCGCTGAAAAGCTCCCTTATGATGTCCATGGCTTTAGTGTAGGTGGCCGGGATAGAACGGGGTGAAGTACTTAAAGGAGACTGGTCAGCCATTATGATTTTGTCTATTTTTTCTTTCCCCTTTATTTCGGAAAAGCCCTCTCTGGACTCTCCTTTCCAGCCCTGGTAGAGGACATCATAGAGTACAGTGCTTTTTCCTGAGCCTGAAACACCAGTGATGCAAGTGAAAGAATGAAGGGGAATTCTGATTTCCAGGTGATTTAAATTGTGTTTATGAGCATCTTTAATCATGATAAAGTCTTTGGAGGACCTTCTTCTCCTTGGAATTTTTATCTTTTTTTCTTTTCTTATGTATTGGGCTGTAAGAGAATTTTTGCTCTTCAGGAATTCCCTTATAGGCCCATTAAAAACAACTTCGCCTCCCTTTTCGCCAGCTCCAGGCCCTAAATCTATCAGATATTCTGCTGAGTTTATGATTTCTGGATCGTGTTCAACGATTATGACCGTGTTTCCCATCTCTTTCAGTGATTTAAGGATGTCTATCAAACGGCGGTTATCACGGGCATGGAGGCCGATACTCGGTTCATCGAGGACAAAAAGAGTCGCTACCAGGGATGTGCCCAAGGCAGCAGCCAGATTTATTCTCTGAGCTTCCCCACCGCTCAGGGTAAATGTCATTCTGTCCAGGGCAATGTAATCCAAGCCGACTTCCAACAAAAATTTGAGTCTGTTTTTGATTTCGCTGATTAATTTTTCTGCCACCTGTCTTTGAAAAGGATGAAGTTTGAGATGACTGAAAAATTCATAGGCCTCCTGCACAGTCATTTGGACTAGCTGGCCTATGGAAAGCTTTTCGATTTTCACACTCAATGCCCGGGGGTTGAGGCGCATTTTTTTACATGAGGGACAAAGGATGTATTTTCGGTAGCGGCTGAGGAAAACTCTGACCTGGACTTTATATTTCTTGGTCTGAAGCCAATCGAAGAACCCTTTGACTCCATGGTATCCATCCCCACCTTCAAGGATAAACTGCTTCCATTCTTTTTTTAAATCCTTAAAGGGAATTGTTATTGGGATTCCTCTTTTTTTGGTTTCAGAAAGCAACTCCTCCATCAATTCCTGAGAAGTCGGTTTTGTCCAGGGTTCCACTGCTCCTTCTTCCAGAGATTTATTTTTATCAGGAATAATCTTGTCTTCATCCAGGACTGCTAGGTCGCCGAAACCATGGCAGGTGGGGCATGCTCCTTGAGGGCTGTTAAAAGAAAAGAGGTTCGGAATGGGCTCCTCATAGATAATCTGGCATTTCTTGCATTCAAGCTTATCAGAAAAAATAAATTCTTGCTTATTCCCTGTTTGGACTTTGACTTTACCCTCGCCTTTCCTTAAGGCCATCTCCAGTGAATCGACCAATCTTTCTCTTTCTTCTTGATCTAAAGTCATTCTATCGACAAGGACGTCAATCTTTTTCCTCTTTTTGAGGTTGGCCTGATCAAGATTGACAATTTTATTATCTTCGGCGATTCGGAAAAATCCATCTTTTTTAAGCGGTGCCAAGCCTTTTTCCAAAGGCCAAGAGAAAGAAATCCATATCTTTGTTTGGGAAGGAAGTCTGTAAAGATTCTCTATTATGGAGTCTATAGTCTCCCGAATAACAGGCTGGCCACATTTGAGACAGTGGATTGTTCCGATACGAGCATAGAGGACTCTCAGAAAATCATAAATTTCGGTGACTGTAGCTACTGTTGAGCGAGGGTTTTTGGTAACAGCCTTTTGCTGGATGGCTATCGCAGGGGTTATTCCCTCGATTAGCTCAGCATCGGGTTTATCCATCCTTTCCAGGAATTGACGGGCATAAGCAGAGAGGGATTCGATAAAGCGGCGCTGTCCCTCGGCATAAAGGGTATCAAAGGCAAGAGAGGATTTCCCCGAGCCGCTTACCCCGGTAACGATGATTAATCTATTCAGGGGAATATCAAGGTTGATGTTTTTCAGGTTGTGAACCCTGACTCCTCTGAGGATAATTTTATCTTCCATCTTCACCCTCTATTATAGGTGACCTTTTGCTGGTATGAAAGAGGTCTTGGGCAGGTTCTCATTTTTTTCTCTTTTCCACATTTGCCCTATTTTGATATATAATGACTGAGTTTTTACTGGAGGAGGTCGAGATGCAAAAAGGAACAATATATGCTCTCATTCTTGGAGCCATTCCTTTTATTACTCTGGTTTTTGCCCTTCCTTTGGTTAATCGGATTGAGCCAGTTATTCTGGGATTGCCTTTTCTTCTGTTCTGGATTCTTTCCTGGGTCATTTTAACTCCCGGAATCCTCTTTGCCGCTTATCTGCTGGAAAAGAGATTTAACCCTCCTGAAGAAGGAGAGGAATGATGAATCCTGCTCTGATAATTATCTTCGGAGTTATTATTTTTTCTTCTCTCCTTGGCATTTATGCGGGCAGGCGGGTCAAGATGAATTTAGAAGAGTGGACTGTCGGAGGGCGCCGATTCGGAGTCATCTTGATCTGGCTTCTTATGGCGGGCGAAATTTATACGACCTTCACTTTTTTAGGGGCTAGTGGCTGGGCTTATTCCAAAGGAGCACCAACTTTTTATATTCTGATCTACGGAGCTCTGGCCTATACTGTTTCCTTCTTCATTCTCCCCGTTATATGGAAGGTAGGGAAAAAATATGGGCTCCATACTCAGCCAGATTTTTTCGTAAAAAGATATAAAAGCCGCTATCTTGGAGTTCTCGTTGCCCTTATTGGAGTTATTTTTATCATTCCCTACCTCCAGCTTCAACTCACAGGGGTAGGATTAATTGTCGAAGAAGCCAGCAATCACTCTATTGATTCTCGTCTTGCTATGCTGATATCTTTTGTTTTGACCTGTGTCTTTGTCTATACCAGCGGAATTCGGGGGACAGCCTGGGTAGCTATCATTAAAGATATCATGATGATTGTGGCTGTGGCAGTGGTTGGAATCGGGGTTCCTATTATTTATTTTGGCGGCTTCGGGAATATGTTTAAGGCCTTGATTGCTCAGCGACCCAATTTTCTTGTGTTTCCAGGGGCCACCACTAACATGGATGTCCTCTGGGTTATGTCCACCCTCCTTTTGACAGGATTAGGATTTTACATGTGGCCCCATGTCTTTGGCTCTGCGTTTTCAGCCAAGAGTGCTAAGACCCTAAAAAGAAATGCTATCATCATGCCCTTTTATCAGATTCCTGTCTTACTGGTGTTCATGGTGGGATTTACTGCTGTCCTCGTTATACCGGGATTAAAAAATGGTGACTTTGCCTTTTTGACCCTTGTTAATAAGACCTATCATTCCTGGTTTATGGGTTTTGTGGGAGCTGCCGGAGCAGTAACAGCCATGGTTCCCTCTTCAATCCTCATTCTCTTTGCTTCGACTCTTCTGGCCAAGAATGTATATCAAGCCGGGTTTAACCCAAAAGCCAGTGAGGAAGAAGTCATTAGGCTTTCTCGATTCATGGTTTTGGTTATAGCTTTCCTGGCTCTTCTTTTTGCCCTCTTTTTCCCCACTGCCTTAGTCAACCTCCTGCTCATTGGGTATGACGGTATCAGCCAGTTTTTCCCTGGGGTCGTTTTAGGACTGTTCTGGAGAAGAGTGACTCGGGCTGGAGTTTTATGGGGATTGGCGACAGGTATTGCTCTTGTTATCTTTCTTGTCTTTGGGGGCTGGGATCCTTTCCTGGGAATGAATGCTGGCTTTGTGGCTCTTGTGGCTAATATGGTTGTTACTGTGGTCATAAGTTTATTGAAAAAATCATCCTTGAAAAGTAAAAGCTCAAAGCTCAAAACTTAAAAATAATGAATCGAACAGTAAGCAGTAAAGAGTGGAAAAGTTTGACAGGCTAGACCAATTTGATAAACGAAATAAACCAAACAAACTAGACAAAGCAAATAAACGAGATAAACTAAACAAACGAAAATAACGAAAGAAGGGAGGATGGATATGATTGAGGAAATGAAAAAAGATGTCGAGAGATTAAGGGAGCAATTGATCGAATGGCGGAGGGATTTTCATCGCCATCCTGAAGTTGCTTATCAGGAACACCGGACTTCCTCTGTTATCCGAAAGTTCTTAGAGGGTCTTGGTATTCCGGTCTCATCATGTGCAGAGACGGGATTAAGGGGGATGCTGGAGGGGAAACCGGGTGGGAAAACTGTTGCTTTGCGGGCTGATATGGATGCCCTTCCTTTAAAAGAAGAAGGGGACAGGGATTACATTTCAGAGAATCCTGAGGCCTGCCATGCCTGTGCTCATGATGGCCATATGGCCATTTTAATGGGAGTTGCCCAGCTTCTTACTGAGAGAAAAGACAAGTTTCAAGGTAAAGTTGTTTTTCTTTTTCAACCTTCTGAAGAAAGAATACCAGGCGGTGCAAAAAGAATGATCGAGGAAGGAGCTCTTCAGGGAGTAGATGCTGTTTTTGGGCTTCATCTCTGGCAGCTTCTTCCCACTGGGACAATTGGGATTGTAAAGGGAGCGATGATGGCTGCTCCTGACAAATTCTCCATCACTGTCATTGGAAAGGGAGGCCATGGTTCCATGCCTCAGGAGACAGTGGATCCCATTCTCGTGGCGTCGCATCTTGTAGCAAACCTGCAGAGTATTGTCAGCCGCAATGTCGACCCACTCAAATCCGCTGTGGTTTCCCTGGGAACAATAGAAGGAGGGACGATTTACAATATCATTCCCTGTGAGGTCTCCATGACTGGCACAGTCAGGGCTTTCGATCCTGAACTCAGAGAATTCATGGAAAAGAAGGCCAAGGAGATTGCTGAAGGAACCTGCCAGACTTTTGGGGCCAAATGCGAATACGAATATGAAAGGGGCTACCCTCCTCTCATTAACCATGGTCCCCTGACGGATTTGGTCACAGAAGTAGCTAAGAAGACTTTAGGAAAGGAGAGCATTAAAGATATTGACCCGGTTATGGGGGGAGAAGACTTTGCTTATTTTCTGCAAGAGGTTCCCGGCGCCTTTCTCTTCTTCGGCATGGGGGATGGCATGAAGTTTCCCCATCACCATCCAGGCTTTGATATGGATGAAAGAGCCTTACCTCAGGCAACTCTGCTCATGAGCAGCCTTGCCTTGGAATATTTGAGTAAAGGTGATTAGCCTAATTTACTTTTTCCAAGAAAAACCAATTAAGAATTCTCTGCCAGGTCCAGGGAACCCTTCCTCAAATTCGTAATTCTCATCGAGGAGATTCTTAAGCAAGAGGTAAATTTCAAAATTTCCCAGATTTTTATATATTCTCAGATCCCACAGCATATAAGAGGTAAGAGATTGAAACACTCCTTCTGGCTTTTCGAAATATCTTTTACCGATATAGGATGCTTTTACCATGCCTTCCAGAGAAAAAGGCAATCTGTAACTGAAATATAGAGCCAATTTATGAGGAGGTTTGTAATCCAGCTTCGAGGATTTTCTCTCTGGGGAAGTGTTTTTTGCTTGCAGGTAAGAATAGTTGAAGCTCAGATCATACCCTTCTTTAATCGTATAATTCAAAGAAAATTCAGCGCCGCGGTATATTGCCCGGTCAATATTTTGCATCTGGTAAAGAGCTCCTATCCTTTTTTGAACAATTAAATCTTTCAAGTCGGAATAGAAAATCGATATTTCAAGGGACCCTCTGGAGGAGAGGAATTGACGAAACCCAAGTTCATAATTCATAGATTTTTCTTCTTTAAGCTTGGGATTAGATACATTCCTTCCAATGTATTCCGAATAGAATTCTTTAAGGGTAGGGAATCTTGATTTTTTAGCAATCGAGAGATAAATTTGGGAGAGTTTCAGGCGGTAAGATAAGCCAATCAAAGGATTTAAATGAAAGACAGAGGCTCTCAGTTTTCCGCCGTTGGCGTACAGGGGCTTCAGCCAGTCAAAGCTTGTTCCAATAACCAAAGATAGGTTATCTCTGAGGCTAATTTCGTCTTCTATCCCGAGGGAGTAATTAGCTGCTTTATATTTTCCCCATGGTTCATGATAATCTGCCTGAGAGCGATGAACGTCTTTCTTGAGGTTTAAGCCCAGGCGAAGGTTGTTTTTTCCCTTGCTGTACTCGCCAAGGAGAGTTGCGCCCAAGGAATAATCGTCAAAGGTGCTGTGGAAGGAATATTTTTTTTCTTGAGTGGAGTAGGTTGAATCATCAAAGGAGTCGAGAATATTATAATAGAGATCATAATAAATACTGGTTCTGAATTCTAATCCAGGCATGGGGGCGTGTTTGAGAGATAGCTTTACATTATTTTTTCGCCAGCGAGGAAAACGCCAGTAACGAGGTCTTCCCTCAGAAACATGAGGCGGAATTCCTCTTTTGTTGTCTAAGTAATTAAAATCAAAGAAAAGAGATCCTTTTTCCCAGGTATAATGGAATCTGCCATTAACTCCTTTGTTTTCGAACTCGGCATTTTGGCGCAGTCTTCCATCTTCATTTTTTTTCGGCTCAAATTTATGAGAGAGGTGGAAGCCATCTGAGTTTCTGTATTCTCCAGAAATCCAGAATCCGGCCTTTTTCCATTTTTTTCCCAAAGAAAAGGCAAATTTTTGGTTTACATTTGTTCCTAAATTTAGAGAAAGATGGATATTTGTGTCCTTTGTTGGATTTTGAGTGATGAGGTTAATAATTCCTCCCATTGCATTGGAACCGTAAACGGTTGAGGAAGTTCCTTTAATGACTTTTATCTTAGCCAGACCTTCAAGAGGAAAATGGGATAAATCAATTTGGCCGCTATAGGGCAAGTTGATCGGAATTCCATCAATCATGATGACCAATTGTTTATGGCTGAACCCCCTTATTTGCAGGACCGCTTCTCCTTTGGATCCGATTGTATAAAAAACACCGGGAATGAATTCTAAAGCCTGGACCGGGTCTGTGGCTCCTCTTTTTTCTATATCTTCTTTCTTAATTTCTTTAATATTAGCGATCTCTGTGATCGGCTCTTTTTTAGCTGTAACGATGATCTCTTGGTGGTCATGGGCATATTCCTCTTCTTTCTTTTTTCTTTCTTTTTTCTTTGTCTGGGCGTGAAGGAAAGAAATTAAAAATAGAATTATTATTATTGTTTTTAATAATTTCATTCTTTAGTTTTTAGATAGTCCTTAATAATCTTATTTTAGCCTTTTTTTACTAATACAGACGCATTAGATAAAATGTCATTGCGAATGAAACGAAGCAACCTCATATTGAGAGATTGCCTCGCCCTTTGGGCCCGCAGCGCTTTCATATTATCAAAGACAATGGAAAAACATTTAGTGTGTTTGTATTAATTTACCTAGGGAAATTTTGTACCATAGAGGGAAAGAGATGTCAAAAGAGGAAACAATACCGGGATTATGCTTTTTTAAGCCAGCGCTCTTTTCCAATTTTGGCTAAAGTTTCATAGAGAACAGGAACGACAATCAGCCTGAGGATAATGGCGAAGAAGAAGCCTCCGATATAAACCACAGCCAGGGGACGATGAAGTTCTGCTCCGGTAGTGACCATCAAAGCCATAGGTAGAACAGCCACAATCATCACCATGTCTGTCATTATGATGGGCCTGAATTTTGTCAGAGCTCCTTCCGTGACAGCTTCTCTGAGGGAGAGGCCCTGTCTTCTGAAGTCATTAATTTTTGCCACGAGGATGATGTCATTTTGGACGCATATGCCGAAAAGAGCGATTAATCCAATAGTAGAAGAGACATTAATAGTCTGGCCTGCTATTAGAAGACCCAAGATGCCTCCGATCAGAGTCGAGGGAATGTTCAGTATAATGAGAAAAGCCTGCCATATGGACCCGAAGGAAGAAAAGAGAATGACGAAGATGATAAGAATAACGATGAGCATGAGCAGAGTGAGGTGTTTCAAGGCTCTCTGTTGACTTTCGAACTGTCCGCCAAAGGTGACATAATAGCCAGCCGGCAGGGAAACCTCCTCTTCAATTTTCTGTTGTGCTTCTTTGACAAAACTTCCGATATCGCGTTTGACCACATTGCAGAGGATAATCTTTCGCCGCATCAAATTTTCTCGAAAAATGGTCTGGGGGCCTTCGCCCCTGGTTATCTCGGCCAACTCGGAGAGAGGGATTCTTTCTCCGCTCGGTGCGTCAACCAGCAGGTTTTTAATGGCTTCCTCATCATTCCGGTACTTCTCGGGAAGGCGGATGAGGACGGATGTAATCCTGTCTGTCTCATAGACATCTGTAGCTTCTATTCCATTCAGGGCTGTTTCAATAATATCAGCCACATCACTCACAGGAATGCCGAAGCGGGCCAGCTTTTCTCTGTTTAGTTTTATTATTAGTTGGGGAATGCCGGTTGTCTGCTCTATCTGTAAGTCAGCCACACCTTTAATCTCAACCATGACATTTCTTATCTCTTCGATTTTATCGTTAAGAGTGTGCAAATCCGGCCCGAACAGTTTCACCGAAAGCTGCCCTTCGGTTCCGGTCAGCATTTCAGCCAGTTTATTGGCGATCGGCTGCTCGAAGATGTAGGCGACTCCGGGCAACTTATCCAGTTCCTCTCTCATGGCTTGAGTGATTTTTTCGAAATCTCTTTTGCGCTTCTCTCGAGGGAGAAGCTCTATGTTGTAATGGCTGTGACAGACAGGATGGAGATGTTCTGAAGCCTCGGCTGTTCCAGTCGTCCTGGAGACAGATATAACTTCAGGGAAAGAGAGGAATATTTTTTCAATTCGCGTTCCCATTTTGATGGACTCTTCCAGCGAGGTTTCAGGCAGCATCACAGTAGAAGCCATGATTGCGCCTTCATCAAGAGGAGGAACGAATTCTTTGCCCAAAAACTTGTAAGAGATTCCTGCGCCAACGATTAAAACCAGAAAAACCGCCAGGATGGCTTTTTTGTGTTCAAGAGCACTCTTCAGAATAGAACGGTATTTTTTTGTTAAAAATTCCGTGACAGGATTTCTTCGATCTTTCAGATGCCGTTCTGTCAGGAAAACAGAACCTAAAACCGGTTTTAAAGTGAGATTCAAGATGAGAGATCCAAAAAGGGCTGCGACCACAGCAAAAGCTGTCGGTCGAAACATGGCTCCTTCGATTCCTTTAAGGGTTAATAGGGGCAAGAAGACCAGAATGATGATGAGATTAGCCGAAAAAAGATATTTACCCACATCCCGTGCTGCTTCTGATGTTAATTCGAGAGTGGAAGCCTGGCCTTTTTTTTCTTTTAGCACGCGGAATATGTTTTCGACCATGATGATAGACCCGTTGGCCACCTTGCCGATACCTATATCTAATCCTCCGATGGACATGA
>Ga0114921_10000145_pt1 | contig 29002 bp, 34 predicted proteins | sample BentaG_FD_87016 | JGI IMG/M metagenome (GOLD analysis project Ga0114921, IMG submission 87016) | Deep subsurface microbial communities from South Atlantic Ocean to uncover new lineages of life (NeLLi) - Benguela_00093 metaG | ecosystem: Environmental > Aquatic > Marine > Oceanic > Sediment ... | reverse complement strand
CTCGGCTATTTTGTCAAACCAGGAATCGCCATAAAGAGCTTGGAATAGATGTATAAAAACGGGGTCGAAGCGAATAATGGTGTCTATGCCTAAGTTGGATAGCTTGCGAACAGTGGTCACCCTAGTATCAAATGGTGGCGCTCCGGGTGAGAGAAGCTGCAGTATTTCAGGAGTCCCTTCAATGGTCGTGGCTATAAGTTTAGGTTTGTACTCCACAAAGCCTGGCAGTTCCAACAGAAACGATGGATCGCCTTTGGTGGTGATGAAGAAGGAGACCCCGTAATTCATTAAGAGCTTTACCAGTGTTTTAACCTCTTCCTTTAATTCAGGTATGTTCTGACATGGGTCGGAGACATTGGACAAGGAAATTGGCGGGCATAGGGTTAGCTTCTTGAGGTCTTTCTCCACCAATTCAGGCAGATTACTATAAATCAGGGCATCCTCCGAGTAGTTGGAATAGATAGCTTCTCTGGCATAGCAATAAATACAATTATGAAGGCACTGGTTTGGCCCGGGCGGCGTGACATTAATAATCCAGCAATGGAAGCATTTCCGCGCAGGGCTGGAATAGGGGAAATCATGGAAAGTGGAGCCTTTCTTGGCTATTAACTTTATTGGCGTTGGGTTTGCTTTGCGTGCAATGATATTATTTTATCATTTCCCTGTCTTTGGTAAGCTTTTTGAGACAGAGCTGAGAGATGTAACCTTTTTGTATTTAATTGTGGCCTAATCCTTTTTCTTGCTTTCGCGTTGTAGCATTGTAAGAGAGGCATGGTGTAGAATTACGGCAGGTTATCGTTTGGCAGTACCCGAAGAAAGGATTCCACAAATGAATATGAAGTTATTAATTGGTCTATTAGTTTTAGGTGTGATAATGCTTGCTACAGGCTTGGCGCTGATGTTCTTCGGGGTGCCTTAGGTAAGGTTGGGGATGGACAACTAAGTTTTACGCAAATTTTCATCCCCTCTGACTGAACTTCCTCTCGCAAACTGCATCGCAGAGCGCCCTTTTTGTTTGTCTTCCTTGACTGCCTAAACCTCTCTTTTTTCGCTATACTTACTGGTATGGATGACATCTTGCTTGTGGATAAACCTAAGGGACTTACCTCATCTCGGGTAGTAGAACTGATAAGAAGGAAGTTTAAGGTGAAGACTGGCCATACAGGGACGCTGGATCCCTTAGCCACGGGGTTGCTGATTATTCTTATGGGCAAACGTACAAAAGATGCCTCTTTATTTCTTCGCCTAGACAAGGCTTACGAAGTCAAAGCTATCTTGGGTGTGGAGACTGATACCTTTGACTCCGGGGGAAAGGTTTTGCAACAAAGCGATAACAAGGTAACCAAGGAGAAATTAGAGAGGGTACTAAAGGAATTTCATGGTGATATTTGGCAGGTTCCCCCTCCATTTTCTGCTAAAAAGATAGAAGGCCGAAAGGCTTATGAGCTAGCCAGGAAAGGTTTGGGTGTGGAAATACCGCCTAAAAAGGTAAGTATTTATTCCTTGGAGATTAAGGAATTCCAGTTTCCTTACTTTAGCCTCATCTGCGATGTATCTTCAGGCTTCTATGTTAGAAGTTTGGTTCATGATATCGGAGAGAGATTGAAGATTGGCGCTGTGGTAACAGAAGTCCGTCGCATGAGAATTGGGCCCTACCAGTTGGAGCAAGCTAAGGAATTACAGGAAATTCTAAATTACACCATCCAAACGTAAACATAAACTTTTTATCAGTTGTTCCGTTTTTATTATTGGAGCTTGAATTATGAGCATTCTGCAGATGATAAAAACCTTGATAACTGTCAAAGGCCTAGAGGTGCTTCTTCTGGGCAAAGAGGTTACTATGCCCGATGGTGTTAGCTTGGGAGTAGTTGTCGCTATCGAGAAGGAATTAGCGCAGGATAGAATATGGATGGTGGTTGGTAATCAAGGTCGGGAGAAAGCAATGCCGATCGAGCAGATTGCCAGTGTAACCAATAAGGTGACTCTTTTTGGTGATTTATCGCTATCCAGGGTGGCGATGAATGGGGACTAAGTTTTTGCCTGGTTGAAAAAAGAACTCATTTGATACAGGAGGCAAGATGAAGACTGTGAAATTTTTTACCTCTCTTCTTTTAGTTGGAATCTTTCTAGCCAGTGGCTGCGCGCCCGCTCAACCGCCAGTCACCGTGTCATCTGAGTTCGCTATACCTTCGGTAGCCGGAGGCGAAGTGTCAAACCCCAAGCTTGCTATGGTAACTTGTTATGAACCTGAAGAGGTCTCTATATCTCCCAACGCTCCCTCTTACCTCCTACCTCTGGACTTAAACGAGATAACAAACTTCGGGGAGATAGAATCAAAATTCAGGCTGAATGGAAATCAAAAGGACCTTCTGGAGAAAAATGGCTTCGCAGTCATCCCCTGGCGAGGCGATGATATTGTCCAACCATACAAAACCCTTAAGGAGCAAGACATCCCCATCTTTGTTACCTCTGATACCTTGCTTCACCTATATCATATCCAATTCAATGAAATACTGAAGCGCCTCGAAGAGGAAGAGTTCTTCGATGAGTTAATTGACATAAGCCTGGTGATGATGGAAAGGGCAACGGGTGATTACCAATCCTTTGATGATGCTAGCTTGAAGGAAGCTGCCAGGAGAAATGTGGCTTATTTTGCTGTGGCTTTAAAGCTTCTCCAAACACCAACCGAGGACTATGACGAGGGAAAAGCTAAGCAGGAAATCGAGCAGTGGAATAAAGACTATCCCTGGGATACTAAGGAATTCAAGCCATTGAAGAAGGTGGATTTTTCCATTCCGTCTTATGTGAGGGACGAGGTTAACGCTGAAATAGAAAACATTGAAGCGCATGAGGGGTTCAATCCCAGCGCTATCTTCAATTCCCCTGATTCTAGAAATCCTTACAGTGAGGACTACTCCCAGTATGTTCCTAGAGGGCATTACACCAGGAGTGAGGCGCTTAAGAGGTACTTCAAGGCGGCGATGTGGTATGGCAGGATGGCTTTCCTGCTAAGGGGAGGTCCTGATGCTTTGATTAGCGAGGAAGATGCCACAATAGCTACAATCCAAGGATCCTTGATTTCTGCCGAGTTACCTAATATAAAAGTTGGTGTCACCACTTGTTGGCAAATATGGAATCGGATTTATTCCGTTACGTCTTTCTTCGTGGGTGTTGCTGATGACCTGACACCCTATGAATACCTGGATGCTATGGAGAAGGTTTTTGGCACTGAGTTTGACGCTAGCCAGCTTGCTGACGAGGAGGCGTTGCTCAATTTAAAGGCTGAGCTAGCCCAGATGAGGAATCCCGAAATTTATGGCGGCTCAGGTGTTTGCGTTATCCTGCCCCCAGTAACCAAAGAAAAACTCTACGAATGTCTGGCCAGCACAAAAGGGATGAGGTTCATGGGGCAGAGGTTCATTCCTGACTCATATATGTTTCAGAATTTGGTCTTTCCCGCTGTAGGCATGTATGTGGGAAAAGATAAGCCGTTTACTATGAAAATGACGCAGCTCGGTTCTCAAAGATGTTTTCCTAGAGGATTGGATGTTATGGCTGTTCTCGGATCAAATCGAGCTTATGACATATTGAAAGCCGAAGGAGATACCGAATATCAGGGAGAAGACACCAGCTATGATAAGCAATTAAATGGGCTCAAGGAAGAATTTGACGCTGTAAGCAACGAGGACTGGAATCGGAATCTCTATTGGGCCTGGCTTTATGCTTTGAAGCCTTTACTCCAAGACTTTGGGCAGGGTTATCCAACATTCATGCAAACTGAGGCTTGGAAAGATAAGGAATTGCAGACTGCCCTGGCGTCATGGACTGAGCTTCGCCACGACACTATTTTGTATGCCAAGCAAAGCTATACTCCGGCGGCAACAGCGATGCCGCCTCAGCTAAAGCCAGTGGTAGGCTATGTCGAGCCGGTTCCTGAGTTTTATAATCGCATGCTATCGCTTACCAGAATGACGAAAGGAGGGTTGGCTGACCTTGACGCCCTGAGCGATGAGGAGAGATCAAGATTAGAAAGTTTGGAAAGCATCCTGGAGAGGTTGATTACCATCTGCAAAGATGAGTTGGAAGGCAAAGAGCTATCTGAAAGTGACTACGACTTCATTCGCAATTTCGGTGAGCAGCTTGATTCCATAGTCGTAGGCGTCGAGGCAAAGGGTAAGGAAACTACCCTTGTTGCTGATGTTCACACTGATACTAACTTACCAATGGAGGTTTTGGAAGAAGGTGTGGGCTATGTTGACCTTGCCCTGGTGGCCTATAAAGTTCCTGATGGCAGGATTATCGTTGGTGCTGGCCCCACATTAAGTTACTACGAATTTAAGTGGCCTATGGAGCAGGGAAGATTAACCGACGAGCAGTGGAAGGAAATGCTGGAGCAGGGGCAGCAGCCGCCAAGACCGGATTGGATAAGTAGCTTCTATACTGAGTAGGCAAAGCAGTTTTACGAGGTGGTGGTGGCGAGATTACCCTTCGCTTTACTCGCAATAATATAGAGCGGGTTCGCAATGACAGGTGGGGTTTGTTGGGTTATAATCTAGTGTGGCTACTCTGATTATCTTGCCTGGCTAGGGTGATTTAAGAAAGAGTACTTATCTTATTGCTAATTATAAGATGGAGATAATACCAGCTATTGATATCAGAGGTGGCAAGTGCGTGAGGCTATACCAGGGCAATTATAGCCAGCAAACTGTTTTTGATGAGAATCCAGCAGCGGTGGCTTTGAAATGGCATTCTCAAGGGGCAGACTGGCTCCATGTGGTTGACCTGGATGGAGCCGCTGCTGGTGAGCCAAGGAACATGGCAGTGGTTGAGGAGATAATGAAAACAAGCGATCTGCTGGTGGAATTAGGTGGCGGCATTAGACAAGAGAGAGTAGCAGTGAAGCTGTTGCAGAAAGGAGTGAGCCGCATAATCTTGGGCACAGCGGCTATAGAAAACCCAGGTTTAGTGGGAAAGCTAAGCCGGCGATTTGGCGATGCCGTTGTAGTTGGCCTTGATGCTCGAGATGGCAGGATCACTGTCCATGGTTGGCAGAAGGACACGGTTATTGACGTTTTACAGTTATGTCGGCAGATGGTGGCGCTTGGGGTGAGCCGCTTTATTTACACTGATGTAAAACGAGACGGCACACTCACCGAGCCTAATTTTGATACTATAGAGAGGTTAATCGCTGAGGTGGATGCGCCCATTATTGCTTCAGGTGGCATTTCTAAACTGGAGCATTTGCGGAGGCTTAAGGGACTTGGTGTGGAAGGAGCTATTATCGGCAAAGCCCTGTATACTGGAGATATTAACTTAGAGGAAGCTATAGCCGCGATGCGTCATTGCGAAGAGCTGTAGCGACGAAGCAATCTGTAAGGGATTACCATGCTTTCAGCTCGCAATGACAAGAAAAGGAGATGTAAGACAAGATGTTAAAGCTTGATGATAAAGGTTTGATTCCAGCTATTATTCAGGATGCTAGGAATGGCGAGGTTCTTATGCTGGGCTATATGAATAAGGAGTCGCTAAAGCTGACAGTATCCACTAGGGATGTTTGGTTCTATAGTCGCAGTCGGCAGAAATTGTGGCATAAGGGCGAAACCTCGGGGAATTTCCTTAGAGTGAAGTCCATCATTAAAGATTGCGATAGTGATACTATTCTTGTTCAAGCTGAGCCCACAGGCCCAGTATGTCATTTAGGCAAGCGGACTTGTTTTCTTAAGAATGATGTGGAGTACAGATTCTTAGAGGAGCAAGACTTAGCCTAGCTTTCCCTTTTTTCAGAGTTATCAGCCTCGATAACTTCACTTAATGCTGATATAGCAGTCTCTAACTGGCTATCGTCGGGTTCTCTGGTAGTCATAGATTGGAGCATTAATCCTGGAGCTAGGAGAATTTGAGCTAGGATACTTTTGCTGTGTCTTGCTCCCAATCTGGTGACTTCGTAGCCAAGGGCAGCGATAACTGGGAGGAGAATTATGCGAGATAGGATGCTTAACCATAATGATGGGCGACCGAGCAAGGCGAAGACAAGGATAGCGATGATTAGAACGGCAAAAATGAAGCTAGTGCCGCAGCGGACATGAGCAGTAGAGTAACTCTTAATTGCTTCCACCTCCAAAGGGCTTCCATTCTCATAAGCATTGACCACTTTATGTTCTGCTCCGTGGTAGGCAAAAACCTTTTTGATATCAGGAAGTAGCCCTATTATTTTAAGGTAAGCAATAAAGATGCCAATGCGCACGAAGCCCTCAATTAAATTGCTGACGAAGTCGGAGGCAATATAGAGGTCGAAATAGCGAGTAGCGAGAAGGGGTACAATGAAAAACAGAGCTACAGCAAAGGCAATGCTAGCAGCTACAACTCCCCATAAAGCTGCTGTGGGTATTTTTTTCTCTTCTTCGGCTGAAGCGATTTGGGCTGAGCGAATCAAGGCTTGTATGCCTAAAACCATGGTTTCAATAAGGACAATAATGCCTCTTACTAAGGGTATCTCCCTGAGGCGACCTTTAAATATCTCAGCTAGGGGTTGCTTTATTACCTCCAGTTTTCCGTCAGGGCGACGCACGGATATGGCTATATTTTCCTTGCCCCGCATCATCACACCTTCGATGACTGCCTGCCCACCGTGATAAAAAGGTTTTGCCATCATTGCCTCAGCTAAAATTAATAAGGAATGGCACTAACACGGGCCATTCCTTAACCTCTGTGCTACGTTCTGTGGGTCAATGCTTTATCTTGTAACCGTTTCTTGAAGCGTTCCACTCTTCCCATGGTATCAACTATCCTTTGTTGACCAGTATAGAAGGGATGGCATTTGCTGCATACTTCTACTCTTAACTCTGGTTTAGTTGAACCCATAGTGAAGGTATTGCCGCAGAGACAAGTTACCTTAGCATTATCATAGTACTTAGGGTGAATTTTGGCTTTCATTTATAAACGCTGGCCTTCTTTTTATATTTATTTCCTGGTTCGTATTTGATATGGCCATCTATCAGGGCAAAAAGGGTATAATCCCGGCCCATGCCTACATTATTGCCTGGAATGATGCGGGTCCCACGCTGGCGCACCAGAATATTGCCGGCGCGAACTTGCTCCCCTCCGTATTTTTTCACTCCTAAACGTTTTGATTGGCTATCACGGCCACATCTTGTACTGCCACCACCTTTTTTGTGTGCCATGTTTACCCTCCTGGTTGAACGATTTCATTTATGGATAGTCTGGTATAAATTGAGCGATGTCCCGTTTTTCTACGATAGCGAACTTTAGACTTATATCTAAATACTATAATCTTGTCTCCCTTAACTTCTCCCATAGAGGTTGCTATAACCTTTGCCCCCTTAATAGTCGGGTTACCTATGAGCGTATGTTGATTATCGCTGATAAGCAGTACCTCGCTCAGCTCAACCACCTCACCTTCAGCTATTTTCAGGTGGTCAACTTCTATAGTCTGCTTGGGAGCGACCTTATACTGCTTGCCCCCTGTCTCAATAATAGCGTAAATTTTCTCACCTCTCTTTTACCAGATGTCATTTTGAGCCCTTCGCATCCTATCTTTCTGAGCGTAGCAAAGAACCCCAAGGATCCTTCTAGCCTCTTCGCTTTGCTCTGAGCTTCGGCTCAGGGCGGCACAGCTTAATACCGTTAAGAGACTGAATTCTATCAAGGCAAATTGCTAACTGTCAAATTAGTTGTCTAGCCTGTAACCAACCCAGCACAGCGGCCATTGCCTTTTCTTCGAGGCGTAGCCTGTGTTTTGCCCCAGGGATCGCAAGTAGCTCCTTAGGCTCTCTGGCTTTTTGGTAGAGTCTATAAGCATGTTCCAAAGGCACGACTTCATCAGCATCGCCGTGAACCAGCAGCAGTGGGCGAGGAGAGACCTTGTCTATCCAGTGAATTGGGGAGATAGTTTCAAAGTTATTGAGCCAGGTTTCAATTGAGGCTGGAAAGCCATCGTCTCTAATGACTCCAATGTCGCGGAAGTGTTGAACGTTGAATAGAGCCTTTTCTTTGTCGGCAAGAAGATTGAAGTTGGCAGGACAAGCGCAAGCTACCAGTGAGGATACTCTTGAATCATGGGCTGTGGCGTAAACGCTTACCGCTGCTCCACCACTGAAGCCAAGAAGGCAAAGCTCAGTTTTATCCGTTTCCTCAAGATTGTAGAGAAAATCAACGGCGACTTCTAAATCCCGGCTCCAGCCTAGAACATCCAGGTTGCCTTGGCTTTTTCCTGCGCCGCGGAAGTTGAATATCAAGGTGACAAAGCCGGCATGGCAAAATCTTTCTGCCAGCACAGCATAGCCTTTATCGCTAGGGTCATAGGGTGTAGCGGGAATCCCATGGCAGATGCATAGAGCAGCATGAGCTTTATTTCCCCGGGGGATATAGACTTGGCCAGCAAGGTCAACTCCGTCGCTTATCAGGCAAATGCTTCGAACTTGCATCTTGGATCAAGCATAATAACGGATTCGTCGTCTTCTCTTGAAAAGGCAGCCTGCTAACAGACCCAGGAGAAAGCCGCCGAGGTGGGCTTGCCAGGCTATCCCTCGAACAAAGAAGGAGATTACAAGGAAGATTGTCATGGCTGCCCAAAGTGGCATGGGAACTGGGATAGGAAAGACAAGGACTGGTAATTTTGGTGCCATTATGGCCAGCGCTCCACCAAGAGCGAAGATAGCTCCTGAAGCTCCTACCCCAGGGATATTTTGAGGCCCCAGGAGAATATAAAGGATATTTCCTATTATACCCCCAAGGAAATATACCTTTAGAAAATTTCCTTCTCCAACCAATCTGATTAGAAAGCTCCCCAAGAAGTACAGGCTTATCATGTTGAACAGAATGTGGGTGAAACCTCCATGGACAAAAAGGTTGGTTATTATCGTCCAGGGTTGCTTGGAGAGAAGCGCAGGTGTCAGGCCAAGGAAGAATATCACATCTGGCCTGATTAAGGTAACTATGAAAATTAGGACATTTACCGCTACTAAGAACCAGATGGCATTCAGACTGAAGGTGCTGTAGCTTCTCATTGAGTCAATTATAGATTAACGCCTTCTAGCAATTCAATGTTGTATATGCAATGCTGTTCATTTAGCACGCAGCTTATGGCCACCAGTAGGCAAGAAGGACCCCCAGTATTGCTCCAGCTATAACCTGAAGTCGAGTATGCCCCACTAATTGTTGCAAGAAGCGTTCAAACTCCAGTTGTGTTTTGGGGAGGTTGACTAGCAAGTGGTTTAAGATGACAGATTGCTTATCTACTGTGTGTCGCACGCCAGCAACATCATACATTACAATAACGGCCAGAATGACGCTGATGCCAAAAATACCTGAGTCTAGACCCTAGACTATGCCTGCTGTCGTTGCTAGAGCGCAATTGTTTTTTCATCAATGCGCTTCTCGAGCGTAACAGCTAATCTTAACTATCTTTTAGACTCCTTTCAAGTTGCCCTGCATCTTTCGTAGCTTCCGCTATGCCGATGGATATTGACAAGCATAGGCGTTGATGTAATTATATTATCTAGTTCGAGCATAGAAAGCCGCTGTATCCACTGTGATAATTGGGATTTTCCAGGTCTCAGGTTAAGGTAAAAGTAGGATGCTTATAAGTTATGAAGACCTAACTCTTGGCTATGAATTTCCTCCGACCAGCAATGAGTTGAGCCCCTCGCTTATTTCCAAATATTTAAAGGCGGTGGATAGTATGGGCGATGATTTTGTTCCTCCTCTGGCCATAGCCGCACGTGCTATGACCGCTATGACTGGGGTGCTGTCCTTGCCACCCGGCACTATACATGCCTCTCAAGATTTTGAATTCTGCAAATTGGTACCTATCGGCGCTACAGTAAGTTGCCAGGCCAAGGTGGTTCGGAAGTTAGCTCGAGGCAGCATGCGCATGTTAGTATTGGAGCTAAACATTTTTGACCAGAGTAAAGAAAGGGTGCAATCGGGAAAGGCAACGATAATCTTACCGGCTTAGAGAAAATGCTTGCAGAAATTTGTCAAGGGGAAACTCTTCCCCCAGTAGTAAAGCATATCACCCAGGAAAGGATTAACCTTTATGCTGAGGCCTCCGGCGACTTTAACCCTATTCATGTAGACGAGTCCTTCGCCGCGCAAACGCCTTTAGGCGGCACTATTGCCCACGGCATGCTTATTTTAGCCTACGTATCAGAGATGATGGCGCAAGCTTTTGGCGAAAACTGGGCTTCTAATGGCAAGCTTTCCGTGCGGTTTAAAATGCCAGCGCGTCCCGGAGACACTGTGACTGCTACGGGCAAAATTGATTCCATTAAGGAGGAAGATGGTATATCATATGTCGGTTGTCGCCTGGAGTGTCATAATCAAAAAGATGAAGTGATAGTTACCGGCGAGGCAGTAGTTAAGCTTCCGTATAGCCAAGGAGAAATCTGTGGCTCAAGGTGATAGGAGAGTAAGAATAGCTGTTGATGCTATGGGCGGAGACTATGCGCCACAAGAGATAATAAAAGGGGCAGTCCTCGCTGCACAGAAAGGCGACGTAGAGATTATCTTAGTTGGCCCCATGAACATATTGGAAAAGGAGTTAGCTAACTGTACCTCTGCTAATTTGCCTATTCGCTGTGTTGAAGCTACCGATATCATCAAGGAGGACGAGCCACCTGCTTCGGCAGTTCGCCGCAAGCCCAACTGTTCCATAGTAGTGGCTACAAGGCTGGTTAAGTCTGGTGAGGCGGATGCCTTGATTAGTGCTGGCTCTTCAGGTGCAACGGCTGTTAGCGCCATCCAGTATTTGGGCATGATTGCAGGGATGGAGCGCCCGGCTATCGGCGGCACCTTGGGTAGGTTTGCTCCTAATATCGTAATGATGGATCTCGGAGCCAACGTTGATTGCAAGCCTCATCACCTTTTATCTTTTGCTATTGCTGGCTCCGTCCTTGCTAAAAAGTTTCTCAATATCTCTGATCCTACAATAGGCTTGTTAAGCACGGGTGCTGAAGAAGGCAAAGGGAGTGAGTTAGTTCGTGAGGGCTATCCCCTTCTTAAGAACAGTGGCTTGAATTTTGTTGGCAATGTAGAGGGCAGTGATATCTTGAGTGGGAGAGCCAACGTCATAGTGTGCGATGGATTCGTTGGCAACGTTCTGCTTAAGTTCTATGAAAGTGTGGGAGCCCATGTACTGGAATGGGTGAAGCAGAAGTTCAAGAAGTACCCCCCGTTGGGTAGTATGACCAGACTATTGTTTGGCAGGGTATTTCCACTAACTAAAATGTCTTACGAAGGAGAGGAGGAAGGCAGCGGTATTTTATGGGGAGTTAATGGTGTAGTTATAATAGCGCACGGAGCTTGCCGAGCTCCGGATATAGTCCATAGCATGGCCAGTGCCAGGAAGGCCGTGGAGGTTGATATTGTCGGTAGCTTAAGGTCAGAATTGGAAAAGTTTCGAAAGGAAGGAAAATTATAAAGGAGGTACAAATGTCTGTCGAAGAGCAAATGAAGGACATTGTGGCTAACATCGTTCATGTTGACAAGAGCATTATTACTCGTCAGGGCACCTTTAAGGATTTGAAGGCAGATTCCCTGGATATAGTGCAGGCAATGGTAGCAGTGGAAGACGCCTTTGATATTGAAATTCCTGATGAGGAAGCTCAGAAATTTCAGAACTTCGGCGATTTTGTTGACTACGTGGAAAGCCATGTGGCGAAAAAGGTGGGAAATTAGATATGTCCCTCGAAGGTAAATTAGCTTTAGTGACCGGCAGTGGGCGTGGCATTGGTCGAGCTATCGCTTTAAAGCTTGCTTCCCAGGGCAGCGATATTATTGTCAACTTCTTCCGCCGCCGCGAGGCTGCCGAGCAAACGGCCAAGGAGATCAAGGCTATAGGAGTGAAAGTTGAGGTTATCAGGGCTAATGTGGGGGACCCGGCAAAGATCGATGAAATGTTTGACATAATTACCAACAAGTTTGGCCATCTAGATATCTTCATCAACAATGCTGCCTCAGGTGTAGGTCGCTCTGTAATGGACCTGAACGTTAAAGCTTGGGATTGGACTATGGACATTAATGTTAGGGCTTTCTTGCTCTGCGCCCAGCGGGCAGCCAAGTTAATGGAAGGGAGAGGTGGTAAGATAGTCAGCATCTCCAGCCTAGGTTCATTCCTGGTGTGGCCCACTTATGCTGCTGTTGGGGTGTCTAAGGCTGCTCTGGAGGCTTTGACCCGTTACCTGGCAATAGAACTGGCCCCTAAAGGGATTTGTGTTAATGCTGCGGCTGCTTCCGCCGTGGAGACAGAGGCACTGAAGTTCTATATTAAAGAAGGGTTCATGTCAGATACCCGGCAAGCAACACCGGCGGGACGGATGGTGGCCCCTGAGGATGTAGCTAATGTGGTTGCTTTTCTATGCAGCGAAGAAGCCTTTATGATAAGAGGGCAAGTAATCATCGTTGACGGAGGCACATCTGTAGCGCCTTTTGTCATGCCGAAGGAGGGCTAGCAGTAGCCCTGGCAAAACAATCTCTAAGGAGGTAAATAAAGTGGATATACCGCGAGTTGTAGTCACCGGTATGGGCACTATCAATCCCCTGGGTTTGGATGTGGGGGAGTTCTGGCAGGGACTAGTGGCTGGGAAATCGGGGATTGGTTCTATCACCTGTTTTGACGCCAGCAAGTTCTACGTGAAGGTGGACGCTGAAGTAAAGAACTTTGATGCTACGAAATATATGGACTTAAAGGCGGTAGATCGTAATCCAAGGGCGGTTCATTTTGGCATAGCTGCAGCTAAGGAAGCAGTAAAATCAGCCGAATTAGATATGAGTCAAGAATGCCCTGAGCGAGTGGGCGTCAGTACTGGCTGTATGGTGGAGACTAGCTATATCGTCAGGCAAAACGACCTGCTGGAAAAACGAGGCCCAAGGAGGGTTGACCCACTGTTCATAGCCAAATCGTCTCCAAGTGCAGCGTCAATGCAGATAGGAATGCTCCTGGGAGCCAAGGGCCCTAACACCAGTGTAAATAGCCTCTGTGCCACTGGAACTGATGCCATCGGCACGGCCTTGAATTTTATTCGTTTGGGTTATGCCGATGTGATGATAGCCGGTGGTGCTGATTCCAGCTTATCCACGGTTGGCATGGCTGGCTTGGATATTGTAGGAGCTCTTTGTCGAGAGCCAGACCCAGCCAAGGCTTGTCGGCCCTTTGACCTAAATCGCAGTGGTTTTGTTTATGGCGAAGGAGCGGGGATAGTTATCCTAGAAAGCTATGAGCATGCCCAAAAGAGAGATGCACCAATCCTGGCTGAACTAGCTGGTGCCGGCTGGTCTTTCGACGCCTATGACCAAACCGCTCCTGCTCCTGAAGCAGAGGCTTATGCTATGAAGACAGCTCTACAGTGTGCTGGGGTGAGGCCTGAAGAGGTTGACTATATCAATGCTCACGGCACCAGTACCAGGCTGAACGATCCCAATGAAACTAGGGCCGTTAAAATGGTGCTTGGGGAACATGCTTATAAAATCCCCATAAGCTCGACCAAGTCTATGATTGGTCACGCAGTAACGGCTGCTGGTGCTATTGAAACTATCGCATCTATTCTAATTATGAATAAGGGTATTATTCACCCCACTATAAATTATGAAACTCCTGACCCAGAATGCGACTTGGATTATGTTCCCAACGTAGCCAGACCAGCACAAGTAAACGTTTGTTTGAAGAATGGCTTTGGGCTTGGTGGAGAAAATTGCTGCCTGGTGCTGAGAAGATTTGTCGAGTGATGTCATAATGTCATTGCGAGGAGCGCAGCGACGAAGCAATCTAGGGGGCAGAAATGGAATTAGCAGATAAAGTATCATTGGTAACTGGTGCCTCTCGAGGCATGGGTAAGGCTATTGCCTTGAAGCTTTCCAGCCTTGGTGCCAAGGTGGCGGTTAATTATGTGGCAATTGAAGCTGATAATAAGGATGATGCAGACAACGTAGTGGAGACCATAACCCGTCTAGGTGGGGAAGCGATTCCGGTTGAAGCGGACATTCGAAATAGCGATGCAGTGAAAGCCATGGTGCAGCAGATAATCGATAAGTGGGGCAAGATAGACATTTTAGTCAACAATGCTGGCATTACTAGGGATAATTTACTGATGAGGATGTCTGATGAGGCCTGGGATGACGTAATAGATACAAACTTACGAGGGGCCTATCTGTGCACCAAATTCGCTCTGCGATCTATGATAAGACAGGGATGGGGACGTATTGTCAATATTGCCTCCATTGCTGGAGTGATAGGCAATGCTGGGCAGACTAATTACGCTGCTTCCAAGGGCGGGTTAATCGCCTTTACTAAAAGTGTAGCTCGAGAGGTAGGCTCCCGCAACATAACCGCAAATGCTGTGGCACCAGGCTTCATCAAAACTAAAATGACCGAAAAACTATCTGATGAGATAAAAAACTCTATTCTGTCGATGACATCGTTGCGTCGCTTTGGAGAGCCTGAGGAGGTGGCTGAACTGGTAGCTTTTTTGGCTAGCGACAAAGCTAGCTATATTACAGGGCAGGTCATCGGCATAGATGGGGGAATGTAGGCCTAAATCAGTTGCTGCTGTAGAATCCAAACTCGATAAGCCCCTCTCCATTCTGAGTCGCTGCTACTGGCGGGATATCAACAACATAAAGCTCATCACACTGGAATTGGGATAAAACCATCTGTTTCAGTTGTTTCGCGTCCTCAGGAGCATTAGCGTGAGCTATAGCGGCGTGCAACTTCTTGCCCCCTGCTCTTTCTCTAGCTATGTCAACCATCTCGTTCATTATCTGCGTTTTAATTTTGGCTCTGGCTACCGGCTTCGTTATACCTCCTGTGGAAGCACAATCTCTGCAATAGCTCTGAAGCTGTTCTTTGATTCTGCTTCGGCCTAGGATTTAGCCTCAAATATTCTACCCAATCTGTCCAAGTAGAAAAGGGTGTCTCGCGTTGGAGGCTGAGTCACTCGAGGTATCATAATAACCTCCTTAATCTTCGCTATACCAACCAAGTCTAAGCGCCCCAGGGGTCCAGTGGACTGAATGTATCAACGAAACACCTGTGATGTGAATTTCCTTGACTGATACTTGCGATAGAAGCTGTCGCTTTAGCTTCTCTGCTTGCTCTGGCACATTGCCATGGCTCACCACAGCATGTAACATTTTATTGCCGATTCTCTCCTTTACTATCCCGACTAATTTTCGCATTGCTTCAGCCTTGGTTCTAGTTCTTGTCACCGGCGTCGCTGCTCCCTCTGTAGAGGCATCCAGTTCAAAGATGGATTTCACACCAAGCGCGGAATCCACCCAGGCACTTGCTTTGCCTATTCTACCTCCCTTCCGGAGATAGTAAAGTGTATCGAGTATGTAGAAAAGGTTCAGCCTTGGTACTAATTCATTGACAATGCCAACTACCTCAGGAAAATTCTTACCTTCACGGACAGCCCTGGCTGCTTCCAGAACACAGAGTAGTTGTGCCCCGCATTCGGCACGGGAGTCAATCACCTCAATAGTGGTTTTGGGTAGCTCCTCCTTGGCTATGTTTCTGGCACGCACCGCCTCTTTGTAGCCCATCCCAATCCATGAGGTATAATGAATATGCAAGATTGCCTCTGCCTGTTGACTTAGCTCCCGATAAGCTTGTAGATATTGTGCTGCAGTGGGAGACGAAGTTGTAGGCAAATTTTTCTTTTGTGATAATCGGGTGTAGAGCTGATCTTTATCCACCTCCGTTTCTACATAGCTTATGCCATCCATTATTATGTAGAGAGGTATCACCTTAATACTGAGTCCCTCAGCCATTTCTGGTGGTATCCCAGATATGGTATCAGTCATGATAGCTACTTTATTCATCTTAATCCCGTTAGTACCAGATCAGCCGCAGCGTAAAATGCGACGTCAATAAGATTTCTACCATTGAAAACTGCTACTGTAGCTGATTCGTCGTAGACGTAAATCTTATCACAGTTAAAGTTAGATTCGAACATATTCTTAAGCTCTTCAGCTTCTTCAGGAGTCCTGGTGTGGCCAATGAAAATATGCAGCTTTCCGTCCTCGGCTCTTTCCTTAGCTATCTCTACCCTCTTGTCCATTGCTTGCTTTCTAGTTTTTACCCTGCTTACCGGCTTCGTCACTCCACCTGAATAGTCATCAATTTCCACAATGGCCCTGAAGCAAAGCTTATGTTCAGCTTCGGCCCACGACTTGGCCTCGAATATTCTCCCCCTTTATCCAGATAGAGAAGTGTGTCCCGCATTGAAAGAGAGGTCACCTTTGGTATCAGGTGATTAACGAATTCCGTAATTTCACTTACATCTTTCCCCTGTCCTGCCATTTCTGCTGCTTCCAAAGCGATAAGCCCCAATCCACTCCCTGCAGGGCGCCAATCGATCAGCTCTATTCTTGTCTCGGGGAGTTTTTCCCGGGCTAGTCCCTGAGCTTGCAAGGCTACGGTATATGCTGCAGTAAAGGCTTGGGTCATGGAAATGTGCAAGATGGCCTCGGCGTTTTGGCTCAGCTCCTGCCAGGTTTGGAAGCACTCTACCACGGTAAATGGCGCTGTTATAGGTAAATTCTCCTTTCTATCTAGTAGGGCGTAAAGGCTTTCCATATCGACTTGTGGGTCCAGGTAATCTTTGCCCTCTATTATGATGTGAAAGGGAGCAATGGTGACACCTTTTTCCTTTGCTTTGTCTGCAAACATGCAAGCAAAGTTAGTCGTGATAGCCACCTTGTTCATCTTAGCCCCTCATTGTTAGCCAGGACACATAGAACCGCAATGCATCGCCAATCGATGTATTATGCACATCACGGAAATTTTGTCAACTGAGGCGCTAGCTTAAAGTGGGCGCCGTATGCCGGAGTATTGTTATTTGGCAGATTCTTTAGGCGGAGTAAACTTAGGCATGTTGTTGAGGACGTGGTTCTATGCCTGCCTCGGTATTGTATCGGGGCTTAGCAAGTAATGCATCGCTGTATGACATATTGACAGGAACTAATACCCAGATACATAATTGGAGGGAATAATGTGTGGGATGAGGAAATGAATATTAAGGAAATGCTGGAGAAAACTGCCATTGTCCTTGGCTCTCAAAGAGTTACCTATCAGGAACTAGACGAGGCTTCTAACCGGGTAGCCAATGCTCTTATGAAACTGGGGATGAAGAAGGGTGACCATGTAGGTATCTTGATGTTCTATACCCCTGAGCTGAAGCAGCATATGTCGGTGTTAATGATGAGCATGGAGGGCAAATACCCACTTTGTTTGTAGTGTTCAAGGAAGGGCAAAGCGTTACTAAGAAAGGAGACCTAAATTGACTGAGGAAGGTATTTTTGAACGGTTAAAAAAGCTTATTGTGGAGTTATTGGAGGTTGATGAAGCAAAAGTAGTTCCAGAGGCCTCATTTATTGATGACTTCGGTGCTGATAGCTTGGACTTTATAGAGTTAATTACAGCAGTGGAGGAGGCCTTTAAAATTGAGATATCAGATGAAGACGCTGGGAAAATGCAGGCTGTCCAAGATGCAGTTGATTACATTGAGTCAAAGGCTTAATCTCTGCTCCTTGGTTTAGTTAACACATTGTCCTCAATATATCGCAACGTGGTATGTTGTGCCGAATAGAATACTCTTATCAAGTCTTGATTATGAAATCCAGGCAGCAAGCCTGCATGAGGCGGTAATTCGATAGCTCTAAAATCCCTTCTTGTGGACTAGCACTGCTACCATTGAACAAACATGGGCATGATTACATGGACATAGTTGTCCACACCCATAGGGCGGATGACGCCGGGGCTCGATGGGGTGGTGACCTCCAGAGCAACTTGAGATTGGCGAAGAATGCTTAACACATCGGAGAGATATTTTACGTTGAAGGCGATTTTAGCCTCTTCTCCATCAACGAGAGCGTCAATTTCGCTAACATTGCTGCCAATTTCCTCAGCTTGGGCGGAAACAGTTATCTTACCTGGAGTAAGTTCAGCACCAGGTGTGATAACCAACCGGACGATGCCACTGGCATCGCGGGCAAATATGGAGGACATCTTAGTAACTCGCAGAAATTCATTGACATCTACTACGGCTCTTGTGGTATAGCTTTGAGGAATGACTTGGGAATAATTGGGGAAGGAGCCCTGAATGAGTTGGGAAACTAGCTCGGCATCCTTGAGGCGGAAGAGTGCCTGGGTTTTTTGCTGGTTTACGACGACTTCCACTGGCTCCTCTTGCTCTCCAAGGAGGCGATTTAGCTCGTTAAGAGTTCTAGCTGGGATGATTACCGTGGTTTTCTCATTGACTGGAGAAGCAAGGGTCATTTTGTGGACAGCTAACCTGAAGCCATCAGCGGCTGCCAGGTTAAGCTCTGTTCCATCAAATTCAGTGTTGATACCAGTTAACACGGGGCGAGATTCTTCAGTGGCGGCGGCAAAGGCAACCTGAGTGATTGCTTCCTTAAGAGCGGCTGCTTCAATACTGGTGGTCATGCCATCGCTTATTTGAGGGATAGGAGGAAAATCCTCGGCATCAATGCCATTGATGTGAGCTTGAAAGCGACCGCTTTTAAGCTCTACAGTGTGGCTGTTAGGGGGCAACGTGATTTCAATTAAATCATTAGGTAGGGAATTAACGAAGTCGATAAGCAATCGAGCAGGAATGGTTATAGTTCCTTCCTGTTCCACCTTGCTTCCAATCCAACACGTAGTAGCTATTTCTAGATTAGTGGCGGCTAGCTTGAGGCGAGATTGCTCAGCGGCTAAAAGGATATTTTGGGTGATAGGCAAAGTGGACCTGACAGCTACAGCTCTACCAACTATGCTCAATCCCCGGCTCAGATTTTCTTGAAGACAAGATAATTTCATAACATACCTCCGACAGTTCTAGGTGAACAATACTATACTATTGGCAGCTGTTATAGTCAATGAACCGTTTTAATACTTGTCGTGCTTTCTGGCTAGCTTGGGCACGGTGACTGATTTGGTTTTTTATCTCCAAAGGGAGCTCTGCCATGGTCTTGCCCATTTTAGGGAGATAAAAGATGGGGTCATAGCCAAAGCCATTATTTCCTCTAGGTTCAAAGGCAATTATGCCATGACACTCACCAGAGCAGAACTCCAATTCATCCTTGGGTGTAGCTATGGCAATGACACATGTAAAGTGGGCAGTTCGTCTTTCCCACGGGACACCGTCAAGTCTGGCAAGCAGAGCTGTTACCCTATCTGTATCTGTGGCATCTCTGCCAGCGAAGCGAGCTGAGTGAATTCCTGGCTCACCACTAAGAACATCCACCTCAAGCCCCGAATCATCGGTAAGGCTGATAAGTTGGCTTAATTTAGCATAGGTAGTGGCTTTCATTTGAGCATTTTGTTCATAGCTATTCCCCGACTCAATAGCAACTTCAGTTATTCCTTGCTCAGCCAGCGTAATTATTTGATAGCCGAGGTTGGCAAGGAGAAAGCGGTATTCTTCGACTTTCCCTGGGTTGGCGCTGGCCAGGAGCAACTTAGGCATTCTACTTATCAATCGGCTGGAATCTTGAAGCTAATTTCTTGTTCACTTCGGGCATGGTGGTATATTCCATCTCATTCAGTGGCAAGCGATGTGGCTCGAAAGGTCCCATGCTGCGCATGAAGTCTGCTATGGTGTTTGCCTGCTGGCGAGCTGGATCGAAAGCTGGGTCATCAAAGAGGTCACTAGCACCGATGAGCTTGCCGTTGGCCAATTGAAAACCAGCAGCTATTACCCTTGGTGGACCATCAAAGCGAGTACACCTGGCTTGGCCAAAGGAAACTGGCATTAACGGGCCGTGATGAGAGCCTCTCATCCAACCTTTCACTATATTGACTGAGGCGAAAGGCTCAAGTATTTCGCCTACGGCTGGGAATATGCCTTGTGCCCTGACAATGCAGACGGGATCGTCTTTGCCTACATATCTCCCGGCTATGAGAGATAACCTTTGAGTAGAGGCAGAGGCAGCAATTTCTCCCGTTTCCTTATGGTAAACTGATTTAGCAGCGTAACGCCCTGGTGACCCAAGAAAAACAAGCATGTCATAGATTTCCTCGGGAGCGTTAAAGCTAATTCTTTTTGCTTCTAGGACATCGTGCACTTCGAACCTGAACCCAGAGTGCATGTTGGGCGCGATTACTAACCCTATAGTATTAAAGGGATCGGCGAATATTTTGTATAGCGGCAGGTTCCAGGCGCCAGAGGCTGTCTTATCTGCCATAAATATGATTATGGTTTCAGCTTTGCGTTCGGTGAATTGCATCTCAGCCACACCAGGGCCTAGCCCTCTAATATTGCCAGAGAAAGCATCAGATAGAAGATCCTGTCCAGCCCCGTGAAGCTTTAGACCCTTGGCTATCTCTGTGCATTCTACAAAGGTATTCCAAGCTAGCTCATGGATTTGCTTACTATCTTCGCCTTGCTCATGGGTCATTATTAATTGAAGGTCATCGCCGCAGTTGGTAACGTAGTGATCAATCAGAACCCCTTGGCCCTTGGCGTGTTCCAAGCTTTCCCTGGCTCTTTGTATTACATCTGGATGGCTGGCGGAATGTCCTACATAGCCACCAACGTCCGCTTTGATAGCGCTTAAAGTTATATCCACTATGCCCTCCTTTAGTTAATTTAGTTAATAATAACTCCCTTTATGAGGGGAAGCGTTCTATGATATGGGCGTTTGACCGATTTTGTCAAATTATTGTTTCACGCTTAGCCAGGGAAGGGTTGAGAATCGAACTGGGAATAAGAATCAGCCCTTCTTCCTTGTTGCCGAGAACATCTACCATCTTTCGACGATAAAGAAAGGCGGTGTAGGCGGCTATGGAGGCATCGCAGAGATTATGGTCGAACATGGCAAGGCATGGCTTGAGACCAGGTAAAAGGTTTCCTAGTCTTTCCTTAAGCAAACTTACCCCTTGAGGCGTGCTTTTCCTGGGTATGGTTTTGCCAAAAAGGCGAACCTTGCTGGCATAGGGATAAACTTCGATAACTTGAAATCCTAAACATGTGAGCTTGTTTTTGAGCTCAATGCCACGGCAGATTAGGTTTTTGATAAAACTCTTCTTGCCAGTAGGGTAGCAAGGAATTCCCTGCTGCCTCAGCTCACGGTCACATTGTCTGTCTTTCTCTGGAGACTTCGACTGGCGAGAAAAGCTTTCTTCAGGGCAACATAATTCCAGCGGCAAACTCAGAGGAGCATCGATGGCTATTACTCGGGGCAAAAAGATATTTATGATGGCGATAATATCGCTATCTTTGGCTAAGAAGCCAAGGTAAACAGGTTGTAATTCGCTATCTAAACCTAAACAGGCGGTAGGTTTTGTTTCATTTGAGGTTAAATCTACACCAAAAACTATGGTATCTTTCACTTTGCTCAGGATGAGCTTTTGCCCATTCTCTTCAATATTTCTCTAGCTGCTACTACTCCTGAAACTGAAGCCTGGACTAAGCCTCGGCTGATACCAGCACCATCGCCAGCAGCGAACATATTGCCGATTTCAGTTTCTAAGCATTGAGTCAGCTTTAATTGACTGGAGTAAAATTTAACCTCTGTTCCATAAAGCAAGGTGTGAGGTGAAGCGACACCGGGAGCTAATCTATCCATAGCTTGAAGCATCTCAACTATCCCTTTGAGATAGCGGTAGGGGAGGGCAAAGCTTAAATCCCCTGGTGTTGCTGCTTTTAAGCTTGGCTCTATGAGACTGTGCTGGATTCGGGCATGGGTGGAACGGCGGCCGTCCACTAAATCTCCTAACCGTTGTACTAAGACACCACCACTAAGGATGTTGGCTAACCTGGCCAGATACGTACCATAGGCAATGGGTTCATGGAAGGGCTCGGTGAAAGTTGTAGATACTAAAATAGCGAAATTGGTATTCTTTGTTTTAGGCTCGGCGTAACCGATACCGTTGACTGTGACTACGGGGTCTGAACCTCCGGTAGATTCCATGATTACCTCGCCTCCGGGGCACATGCAAAATGTCCTAACTCGGTCATTGAAACTTTTGGAATAGAATTCAAGCTTTGCTTCATATAGTGCTGAAGTTAGCTCTTCCATAATTACTGATGGCACTTCGATTCGGCATCCGACATCTACAGGGTTAGAATTAAGGCTGAGTTTGAGCTGTTTAGCTTCCTTAGCTAGCCAGTCTGATCCTTCTCTTCCTGGAGCCAAAATTAAGTAGTGACAATCCAATCTTTCACCATCGCTCGTTTCAATAGCTTTGACCACATCATCCTCGACTATGATGCGCTTAACTGCTGTCCTCAGCTTTATATCCATTTTGGGTAATAGGTATTTTTGCATCGCCTGCAATACCTGGCGGCAGTTGTTTGTTCCTAAGTGGCGTAATTTAACCGGGATTAGTCTAAGCTCAGCTAAGGCGGCTCGGCGTTCTATTTCGGCTACCTTCTCTCCTGTTCCATAAACCTTGTGCGGAGCACCGAAATCGAGATAAATGGTATCAACGTAATCAATAAGCGTTCTGGCTTGGTCTGTGCCCATTAGCTCTTTAAGTCGGCCACCCACTTCGGTAGATAAAGTTAATTTGCCATCACTGAAAGCTCCAGCACCCCCAAAACCGCTTACTAGATGGCATGGAGAGCAGCATAAACAATGGTCAGCCTCTTTTTGAATCGGGCAAACGCGGGCACCGATTTCTCCCCCCTTATCTAGCAAGAGAACATCGAGCCCGCATTTGCTTAATTCTAGACTGGAGAAAATGCCTGCCGGGCCAGCGCCCACTATGATAACATCGTAACTCCTAGCCATTAGTCTCTTTAATTCAAATATAATCAGTCTATTCTATGAGCCTCCCGACTATTCGTCAACTGAGTCGCTGGCTTTAAGATGCAATTTTTGTTTGCGAACAGCAGACTATTTGACATCGGTGCTATTGTTCATATTACTTATTCCGTCACAGCTTCCCATCGAAGCTAGCCTTGCCCTAGCTCCCTCTCTGCGATATACTTGCCCATACGGGTTCGGCAAGGTAATGAAGTGGAAATTCACCTCTGGTGGTCTCCGCTTATTTCAAATGGTTTTGAGAGAAAGTTTAATAGGAGGCGCTTGAGATGCTATCTAAAAGCTCGAGGGAGGAAATTCTTGACCGAGTGGCGAGAAAGGCGGGAGACTATGAGGAGCTTTCCGTTAATTGTGCTCAAGGTACATTGGCCGCTCTGCAGGGGGAATTTGGCTTGAGTGGTGAGAAAGATGTACTAAAGGCAGCAACATTCATGCCTGGACTTATGAGCCGAAAGGAGACATGTGGGGCAGTTATCGGAGGACTTATGGCTTTGGGGCTGGCCTATGGGAGAGACAAGCTTTACGACCCTGAATGGAGCACTCCCGAAGCGAACGAGGAGATGTTTAAGCTGAGAAATAAGGTATGGAGATTTTGTGAGGCTTTCAAGCAAGAATTCGGTAGCACCATGTGTGGTGACATTCGCCCCAAAATAATGGGCAGAGACTATAACACCATGGATCCGAAGGAGCGGCAACAGTTCCTGGAAGATGGTGGAGCCAAGAAATGCCGTGTTCCACCTGAAAAGGCAGCCAGGATTGCTGCCGAGATATTGTTGGAGGAATAGCCGATAAGCTTCTTCACAAAGTTTTGCTGATTTATGCCCTCATGGACTGGAGAGGAGGATATTATTGCTCAAAAACCATAATTGTGGCGAATTAAGAACAAAGCATGTTGGCCAGAAGGTAACCTTAGCTGGCTGGGTGCACCGTCGTCGTGACCATGGTGGCATGGCTTTCATCGACCTGCGAGATAGCACTGGCATAGTTCAGGTGGTATTCAATCCGGAAATATTGCAACAGGCCTATCAGGTAGCTGGCTTGCTTCGCAATGAGTATGTAATCCAGGTTGTGGGAGAAGTTGTCTCACGACCTGCCGGAACGGAGAATCCTAAATTGGCTACCGGAGATATTGAAGTTGTCGCTAAAGAAGCTGCTATCCTTAATGCGTCAGCCACGCCACCATTCTATATCAATGAAGATGTGGAAGTCGAGGAAAGCCTTTGTCTCAAAAATCGCTATTTATACTTAAGAAGGCCGAGGATGAGGGATAACCTGATCCTGCGCCACAAGCTAACCAAGTTTATTCGTGATTTCCTTGATGCTAAACGCTTCATTGAGATTGAGACTCCTATCTTGATCAAGAGCACGCCAGAGGGAGCTCGGGATTACCTTGTGCCCAGTCGCCTTAACCCAGGCAAGTTCTATGCCCTGCCTCAATCTCCGCAGCAGCTTAAACAACTGCTTATGGTGGCTGGATTTGAGAGGTATTTCCAGATAGCCAGGTGCTTCCGAGACGAGGATTTAAGGGCAGATCGCCAACCCGAATTCACTCAGCTCGATTTGGAAGCGGGCTTTGTGGAAGAAGAGGACATATTGCAGCTTATGGAGGAGCTTATTACCTCGCTTGTGGAGACTGTTAAGCCCGAGATGAAGCTACTAAAGCCTTTCCCTCGCTTCTCCTATAGGGAAGTGTTGGAGCGGTATGGCACGGATAAACCAGACCTGAGGTTTGGCTTGGAGCTTAAAGACATCTCTGATATCGCTGCCCAGACCAACTTTGATGTTTTCCGCTCCGCCATTGATAAGAATGGGAAGGTGAAGGGAATATGTGTTCCCGGCTGTGCTCACTACACTCACCATCAGCTTAATGAACTAATAAACTTGGCCCGGGGTTGTGGAGCTGAAGGTTTAATTACTATGGCTTTCATGGGAGAAACCATGGCATTGGAGGGAGTCAGATCGGTGGCTGCCAGACATTTAACCCAAGCTCAATTGGATGATATAGTTGCTAGATTCAAAGCCAAGTCTGGTGATCTTCTGCTTATTGTCGCTGACAAGTTGGAGATAGTTAATAAGACGCTGGATGAGCTACGCCATGAGATGGCCCAGCGACTTGATTTAGCCGAGGCTAGCCTACTGGCTTTCGCTTTCATAGTTGATTTTCCTTTGTTGGAGTGGAGTGAGGCGGCAAATCACTGGGAGGTTGTGCATCACCCATTTACCGCTCCTCGACAGGAGGATGTGGCACTGCTTGATACCGAGCCAGGCAAAGTCCATGCCCGCCATTATGATGTGGTGTGCAATGGGTGCGAACTGGGCAGCGGTAGCATCAGAATACATAGCCGCCAGCTCCAGGAGAAAATATTTCGTCTCCTGGGTTACAGTGGGAAAGAAGTGGAGAGCCGATTTGGGCATTTCCTCAGAGCGTTGGAATATGGAGCGCCGCCTCATGGAGGCATCGCTATCGGCTTAGACCGCCTGGTGATGTTGCTCGCCAGGGAGCACAGCATTAGAGAGGTCATTGCCTTCCCTAAAAATCAGAATGCTGTTGACTTGATGTTCGATACTCCTTCATATGTGGACCAAGAGCAACTTGATGAATTGAATCTTAGGCTGAAGCACGAAATTATTGGAGTATAGGCCGTCTAGTTGGTGAACAAACTTTATCTGAAATCGCAAGTTTAGGATTTCGGTCTTCGGATTTATGGTTTATCGGAATGGATATGGATTATGAAAGTAACTGCTGAGAAAATGGAGCATCGCCAGGTGGCACTTATTATAGAGGTTGAACATAATGAGCTAGAAAAATCTCGAGAAGAAGCCTACCATCGCTTGGTTGGCAAAGTTTCCATACCTGGCTTCCGCAAGGGAAAGGCGCCTCGAGCTGTTCTAGAGCAGCATGTAGGCAAGGAATCTCTGCTAGAGGAAGCATTAGAGCAACTGATGCCGCAGCTTTACCAAGAGGCAGTGAAATCACAGGGACTTGAACCTATCGCTAAACCACAAATAGAGATTACTCAAACCGAGCCGGTAGTTTTCCAAGCTATCGTGCCGCTCAAGCCAACTGTTGAGCTTGGCGATTATCACGATATAAAAGTGAAGCCTGAACCGGTGGAGATTGGCAATGATGGGATTGAGACGGCTATGGAACAAATTCGACAGAAGCAAGCGGTTCTATCGCCTGTAGACCGCCCGGTTCAATTTGGTGATTCCGTCACTATAGACATTGAGGCGAGTGTTGACGGCAAGACACTCCTAGACCACAAAGGCATAGTATATGATGTAGACCAAAATTCGGCTGTGCCGCTACTTGGGTTTGCTGAGAATTTAATAGGTGTGGAGAAAAACAGGGAGAAGATTTTTACTCTGCACGTTCCTGATGACTATGGTATTAAGGAATTCAGCGGCAAGGAATGCCTTTGCAAAGTCGCCGTTAGCGAAATAAAGGAGAAGGAATTGCCTGACCTGAGCGATGAGTTGGCCCAAACTATTGGTTACGATAATTTGACATCTCTGCACGAGAAGGTAGCTGCTGATTTAAGAGCTAAAGCTGAGCAGAGAAGCCACTTGGAGCTAAGACAAAAAGTTCTCGATGCCATTATTGAGCGAAGCTCAGTGGACTACCCGCTCATTTTGGAAGAGAGGGAAATTGCCTACATTCTTGAGGACGAAGCACGACGCCTGGGCTATACAAAAATAGAAGACTACCTCCACAGAGCTAACAGAACAGTGGAAGAACTTAAGCAGCAGTTGTGTCCTGTAGCCAGGAAGCGAGTTATTAATACTTTGATTATAGACAAAGTGGCTGAGCAGGAGGAGATTGAAATTAATTCCTCAGAGGTGGATAATAAGATAGAGGAGATGACAAGGAGTATCGAGGATAAGGAGAAGGTGCAGCAAATTTTCGCCTTGCCCCGGATTAGAGAGTCAATAAAGCAAAGCTTGCGCACTGAGAAGACAGTGGACCGATTGGTGCAAATAGCAACTGGTAATAAGGAGGGATGATGGACATTAGATCTCAAGTAGTAATTCCCACAGTAACTGAAACTGGTGCTCGTGGCGAGCGCGCCTTTGATATATATTCGCTGTTACTGAGGGAGAGAATCGTTTTCCTGGGCACACCTATCAACGACCAGATAGCCAATCTTATCATTGCCCAGCTTCTCTACCTGGAGCGAGAAGACCCAGAAAAGGATATAAATCTTTATGTCCACTGCCCTGGTGGGGTAATCAGCGCTGGCTTGGCTATCTACGATACCATGCAGCTTCTTCGCTGTCCGGTGTCCACCATTTGCGTTGGTCTGGCAGCCAGCATGGGCACACTGCTTCTTTGCGCTGGCACTAAAGGCAAAAGGTATGCCTTGCCTAACTCCACCATTCACCTCCACCAAGCAGTCGGCGGTGCTCAGGGGCAAGCAGCGGATATTGAAATTGCTGCTCGGGAGATTATGAGAATGCAGGAAAAAATCCGCAGTATCATAGCTAAACATACCGGTCAGTCAATGGAAAAGATCGCTCATGATACTGACAGAGACTTCTATCTCGACGCCCAGCAAGCGGTCGAGTATGGTCTCGTTGATGAGATACTGGCCAAACCGGAGAAGAAATGAAATTATTGTCATCGCCAATCCGGCTTTTGTTATTTCGAGGTCTTCGTTTCTGCCATTGCCAGCCTACCTATTGTCATTGCGAGCGAAGCGAAGCAATCTCAGTTCCGGCTACAGGCTGATATTGAAGGAGGTGAGTTAGACGATGGTTACATTGCTGGGTTTGGTGGAGGTAGGTCATGTGGCCAATGCTGCGAGCTTTGGTGGTTTAGGCAAAGCGGGTTTGATCACCATTATAGTCATAGCCGTAATCCTTATCCCCACGGTGATATGGCTGATCGAGGGCACCAAAGAGCGGGATTGAAGGCTATTCAGCTAGTCCTGGGCTGTCATCCGCTCAGATAGGTTGATAGCAGTTCAAAGTAGGGGACGTATTCCGCTTCAGATTTTGAATTCTGGGAGGGGCACTAGCAGCTCTTTATGTCGTTGCCAGGAGCATTTTTTTGCTTTGTCATTGCGAGGCACGGAGTGCCGAAGCAATCTCAAATACCGAGATTGCCACGCCTGCGACTCGCCATATGGCATTCTCAGCCCAGTTTGGCAGCCTCTTCTCTGACCAAGCGCCGGATTCTCTTGTGGATTTCCAGAGGTTGAGCTATATCTTTACTTTCAGCCAGCCAGTGGAACCATCCTCTGTCACCTTGGCCACCAACCTTCTCCCTTTCCTTAACTGTCAGTTCCACTGCCCACCTATGGCCTTTCTCCCAGGCTTCCAGGGTAGCCCACAAGTCATCCAGGCTGGTAGAGGCCAGGCCCATGGTGGAGTAGGGTAGGGCATACTCATTGGCGTTGAAAGCAACGGCTAAGCCGCCAACTTTATTCACCGCTTGGAGCATCTTGAAGTCCGTGATGCTGTCTCCCACTACCACCCAATGCGAAAGTGGTTTTCCGACACTGGTGGCGAAATGTTCTAATGCCTCTACCTTGCGCCTCCCACCTACCGGTTTCACCGTGGTTATGATTGCGCCTGAACTTGTCTTAGGTAATTCTCGCCAGTAAAAATGGTCCAGGATTTGTTTTATCCTGGCATCGTCGGTGAGGGTGATAAATTCCTCTTCCGCCTGTTTCAGCAAGGAGAAATCATCTTCACCTAGCAGCTGGCAAATTTGGTCTAAAGGGAAGGAAGTGCAAGCTACATTTTGAGAGGGGATTCCCAGCCTTTGGGTGATAGACAGAGCATATTGCTCATAGCTGGTGCTGATGCAGAATATTTGCCATCCTCGGGATTTGAGCCTGGAGACTAATTCATAGGCGCCAGGGGTTAGTTTAGCCTCTTCCCCCATAACGGTGATCTGCCTTTCCTTTATTTCATGATAGGCTAGGAAAGGAGCGATGAGGGCCAGAGTATCCCCTGGCTCATAATCCTCCCTGCCCTCCAAGGTCAGCAAGTCATCGTAGCGGCTGATGGTCTCAAAAATCTTATCGCCATCGGGAAATAGCTTCATCAATTCATAGGCATTGTCCTGCGGAGCTAGAGGGCCTTCAAGGTCAAAGCAAATTAGGTTCGCTTCCGGTTTCCTTCCCCTCAGTTGTGAGGTAAGCGATTCTCTGATTGTCATCTTTTGTTTCAGCGTTTAGATTGCGTCGGCACGCCGTGCGTCGCAATG
>Ga0114921_10000144_pt1 | contig 29091 bp, 27 predicted proteins | sample BentaG_FD_87016 | JGI IMG/M metagenome (GOLD analysis project Ga0114921, IMG submission 87016) | Deep subsurface microbial communities from South Atlantic Ocean to uncover new lineages of life (NeLLi) - Benguela_00093 metaG | ecosystem: Environmental > Aquatic > Marine > Oceanic > Sediment ... | reverse complement strand
CATGGGATATGTTAAAAGATATTGCAGAATTCTTCCATGATCCGGACAATGATTTATATGGAGTTGCAATTTATGGAGACAATGGATACGATTCTCTTGCTATGTTTGCTGAACAGTGTATCTGGGCATTTGGTGGAGAACTTGGTGACTATTCAACATATGAAGTTGATGGTTTATTAAATTCTGAGGGTGCTATTGCTGGAATACAATATTATCATGACCTCTTTAAGTTTGTCCCACCAGGATTTGGAAGTGCATTCTATCTTGAAACTAATGACGGATTTGTTTCAGGAATAGCTCCAATGAGCTGTAATTACTTAGCATTCTTCCCAGGTTTAGCAAATAAGGAAACAAATCCATATGCTGACGATACAGGATATTTTGCTTGCCCTCCACAAGTAGGTCCAGATGGTGTAGAAAGACAGTTTGCAGCTCTTGGTGGACAAGGCGCTTCGATTGTTACCTATTCAAAGAAACAGGATCTTGCATATCAGTGGTTAGAGTGGTTTGTAAAATCAGAGACACAGATGGAGTGGGCTAAATTAGGTGGTTATACATGTCATACAGAAACTTTGGAATCTGATGAATTCGTTAATGCAACACCATATAATCCTACATTCAAAGAATCAATGGAAATCTTTAAAGATTGGTGGGCATGTCCTGAATACGATGAACTTCTTAGAACATTCAGTGAAACCATTGCTAGTTATGTAGTAGGAGATCAAGGAACAGCAGAAGAAGCTGCAAATAAATGTGTCGAACAATGGGAATCCATCTTTGAAGCAGCAGGATATTATGATTAACTTCAGCTAATGAAATATACTTCCCCCGGTAAAGACTGGGGGAAGTATATTTAATAATAAATTTTAAAAGCAATAATTATGTTCAGAAGATCAGAAAAAAATAAAAAAGGTAGTAGTCAAATCCATTATCATGGTATGAGAGATACGACATTGGTGCGACTTTTCATTCTACCAACAATTATCTTACTGATTGTTATAAATATATTTCCATTACTTTGGTCCTTATTTTTAAGTTTTTCTGATTATTCGGCAAAAATGGTAGATGAGTGGGGTAAGAATCCAGTAATGGTGGGTGGAAAAAATTATTCTAATATTTTATCTAATCCAGATATATGGATTAGATTTTTTACTACAGCAAAATATGTCATCTTATCAGTAGCAGGTGAGATGATACTTGGATTCGGTCTTGCTCTACTGCTCCAATTAGATTTTAAAGGAAAGGGTCTTTTAACAACACTTCTTATATTACCTATGACTATGTCTCCTGTTATAGTCGGTTTAATGTGGAGATTATTTTATAATCCTAACTGGGGTATGTTTAACTTTTTATTAGGTTTAGGTAGAATAGATTGGATTTCAGATCCTGCTAGAAATTTATACTCTATTGTAATTGTAGATATATGGATGTGGACACCCTTTGTTTTACTGCTGTCTATTGCAGGACTTTCTGCAATTCCAAAATATTTATATGAAGCTGCTGAGATAGATAGAGCTTCATGGTGGTTCAAGTTTACTCGCATTACTCTCCCGATGGTATATCCACTTCTTCTAGTTGCTTTAATATTTCGTACAATGGAAGCGTTTAAAATATTTGATCTACCAATGGGAATAACAGGTAGGGGAGCTATGGCTCCTCAATTGTTGGCTATGCACTTATACAACATATCTTTTGTTACATGGAAGACCAGTCTCGGTTCTTCGCTTGGCTATATAATGTTAATAATTATTATAGCAATTACAAATATTTTTATTAAATATCTTAATAGAGCAAAGCAGTAAATACTTTAATATTAGAGAGGAATTTTGTGGCAGAAAAAGTTAAAAAAAGAAAAAATATTAGCCGATATTTTTTAATTTTGCTACTTATTATAATTACACTTATTTATCTAATACCGTTTTTATATATAGTAAATACCTCTTTTAGACCGTGGATAAAGATTAAAGAATATCCACCAAAAATTATATTTAAACCATCAATTGGAAGTTATATAAGAATATTCACATCAAGGGCAGTTTATTCTCCTGGCACCGCACCTACAGAAGAAGAATTAGCTAATATGAAATGGTATGAGCGTTTTGTTTATAATGAAACTAATGAAGAGATTATCAGAACAGGTGATTTACCGAAAAGATATATAAATAGTATTATAATTGCTTCAATTAGCACCTTATTAACAATAACTCTTGGAACACTTACTGCTTACGGTTTTTCAAGATTTAACATCAAAGGTAAAGATGATCTTCTATTTTTTATACTAAGTACTAGGATGCTCCCCGCAGTGGTAGTAGTTATTCCTGTTTTTCTTATGTTTAGATTTCTAAAATTAAATGATACCCATATAGGTCTTATAATTTTATATACTGCCTTTAATATATCATTTGCTGTTTGGGTACTCAAAGGTTTTATTGACGAAATACCTATTGAGTATGAGGAAGCTGCAATGGTTGATGGTTATACTCGTTTTCAAGTGTTTAGGAAAATAGTTATTCCACAAGCAGCAACTGGAATAGCAGCCACTGCAGTGTTTTGTTTCATATTCGCCTGGAACGAGTATGCATTTGCTTTTCTCCTTTCAAGAACTGTTGCACAAACAGTACCAGCCTGGTTACCTTATCAGATGGGCGTTCTTGGGTATGATTGGGGTGCTGCTGCAGCAGGAACATTTGTCTTTTTATTACCAGTATTGATTTTTACTATAATTTTAAGAAAGCATTTAGTAAGAGGCATTACTTTTGGAGCAATACGGAAATAGGAGAGAATAATGATAGCGTTTTATGCATGCATAGGTTTTTATATTTTGATTGCTATAACATTTTGGAAACTTGATATGTTAAAGAAAAAATATTTGGAGCCAATTTTCATGTGGATTATGATTTTTGGGATAGTATCTCTTTGTCAACCCTGGATATTTTTCTTATACCATTATGGCTTTGCAATTCTTTTAACAGGAGTACTTGGTTACACTGTTTCCGTTCACATGAAATAATCTTTCTATTTTATACCTATTAAAAATATATAAAAAATACAAAAGTTTAAATTATTTAATATTAAATTTCAAGGAGGGAAAAATGAAGTTAGGTGTAATGGCAAACTGTTTTGGTGACAAATCATGGGAAGATGCGTGTGCTGCTGCAAAGGATGTTGGACTAAAAGCAATTGAGCCTGGTTGTGGGGGTTTTGTTGGTAAAGTTCACTGTAATCCAGCTGTTCTATTAAAAGACAAGGATGCAATTAGAAAATTCAAGGAAACAGCAGAAAAAAATGGTTTGGAGATAAGTGCTTTTTCTTGTCATGGTAATCCACTTAGTCCCCAGAGAAGTATTTCAGAAGAACATATAGCAGACCTTGAAGCTGCTATTGAACTTGCTTCAAAAATAGATGTAAAAGTAATAAATTGTTTTGCAGGATGTCCTGGAGCAGGAGAAGATGCAAAATATCCAAATTGGATAACCTGTCCCTGGCCCCCGTATTTTGGGGACGCTATTAAGTGGCAGTGGGAGGAAAAGGTAGTCCCGTTCTGGAAAGAGATGTCAAAAAAAGCAAAAAAAGCAGGCATTAAATTTGGTTTTGAGATGCATCCTGGCGATGTAGTTTATAATACTGAGACTTTACTCAAATTACGGGAAGATGTTGGAGCCGAAGAAATATCATGTAATTTTGATCCTAGCCACTTGTTCTGGCAGGGAATGGATCCTATTACATGTATAGAATATTTAGGTGATGCAATAGTTCATGTACATGCAAAAGATAGTAAAGTAAATAAGTCAGTTGTGAAATTTAGGGGAGTTAATGATTGGAAACATTATGGGGATTTATCTAAAAGAGCGTGGACATTTAGAACTGTTGGATATGGTCATGGAGTTGAATTTTGGAATGACTTTGTCTCTGTTCTTAGACTTGTTGGATATGATGGAGTGATAAGTATTGAACATGAAGATCCTTTAATGTCAGCAAATGAAGGGCTTCTTAAAGCAATTGAATTCTTAAATAAAGTTCTTCTCTATGAAAAACCCGGTGAAATGTGGTGGGCATAATAGAGGAAAATGTTTATTTTATATTTTAAAATATATATCTCTATTTAAGGGAGGTAGATTATGACAGAAAAAAAAGTAGGTTTTACAGCAATGGTTGCAGAGAAGAAAGCAGGAGAGATTCCTGAAATTGGTATTGGAATGCTTGGCTATGCATTTATGGGGAAAGCACATTCAAATGCTTATAAAAAGATGCCTTATATATTTTGGCCCCCTCCTGCAAAACCAAAACTTATAAAAATATGTGGAAGAACCAAAGAAAAAGTAGCTGAAGAAGCAAAACGTTACGGGTATCTTGAGTATTGTACAGACTGGCATGATCTTATAAGTGATCAGAGAATAGATATTTTTGTTAATGTAGGTCCTAATAGTATTCATGCTGAACCATGTATTGAAGCTGCGAAAGCTGGGAAAAATGTAGTTTGTGAAAAGCCTCTTGCCAAAAATTCTAGTGAAGCAAAGGCAATGCTGGACGCTGTTAAAAAAGCTGGTGTAAAGCATCTATGTAACTTTAATTATAGAATGGTACCAGCACTTGTACTTGCAAAAAAACTAATTTTAGATGGAAAAATTGGAAAGATATTTCACTTTAGAGCAAAATACTTACAGGAGTGGATAGTTGACCCAGATTTTCCACTAATATGGAGATTGGATAAGGATGTTGCAGGAAGTGGAGCTATTGGAGACCTGGGCGCTCATATAGTTGATCTAGCTAGATGGTTATGCGGAGAACCAAAAAGTATTATGTCTATAACAAAAACTTTTATTGGCGAAAGGCCACTTCCTGATGATCCATCAAAAAAAAGAAAAGTTGAAGTAGATGATGCGTTTGTTTCAATTTTAGAGTTTGATAATGGAGCAATTGGAACACTAGAAGCTTCCAGGTTTAGTCCAGGGCGTAAGAATTATGAGACAGTTGAAATAAATGGTGAGCTTGGAAGCATATATTGGAATCTTGAGAATATGAATTATTTACATGTTTATTTCAGAGAAGAAGATCCAGCAGACACAATTGGCTTTCACGCGATAAGTGTCACCGAATCTTTTCACCCTTACTATGATAAGTGGTGGCCACATGGACATATTATTGGATGGGAAAATACATTTGTACATACTGCATATAATATAGTGAATGCTGTAATAAATGATGTTAAGCTTGAACCAATGGTAGCAACTTTTGAGGATGGGTATAGAGCTGCAGTAATTTGTGATGCTATCCTTAAATCTGCAAAATCTGAAAAAAAAGAGAAGATAGAGTACTAAAATATTTAATTTTATAATAAAACAGCACATAGAATAGCGGAGGTTATATATGAAGATTGGAATAAATACATTACTGTATGCTGCAACATTTACTGATAAAAATATTAAGATTTTTAAAAAATTCAAGGAAATGGGATTTGACGGTGTTGAAATAGCCTTAGAGAAAAAAGGTGATATCAATTATAAAAGGACAATGGATGCGTTAAAGGAAAATGGTTTAGAATGTTGTTCCATTTGTGGTTTATTTGGTCCTGACAGAGATATAAGAGGTCCCAATAAAGAATATATTACAAATGGAATGTATTATATTAGAGATTGTATTGATGCATGTGTTGAGTTAGAATGCAACCTTTTTGTGGGACCAGTTTATTCAGCTGTAGGACGCGCTAATTTAGAAACTAAAGAAGTAAAAAAAGAGCAATGGAAGACTGTTGTGAAAAATTTAAGAGAAGTATGTAAATATGCTGAAGATAAAAATGTTTTTATAGCTTTGGAACCACTAAATAGATTTGAAACTGATTTTATTAACATATGTTCAGATGCAATAAGACTTATTGAATATGTTGGAAGTGATAATCTCAAAATTCACTTAGATACTTTTCATATGAATATTGAAGAAAAGAGCTCAAAGCAGGCGATTTTAGATGCCGGTGATCTTCTTTTTCATGTTCATGCAAGTGAAAATAATAGAGGAGCTCCTGGAACTGGTCAAGTACATTGGAATGAAATAGCAAGTGCTTTAAGAACTACTGGATACGATAAATATATTGTGATTGAGTCATTTACCCCTGAGGTAAAAGTAATAGCAAAGGCAGCATCTATCTGGCGCCAAACTGAAAAGGATGGATATGTACTTGCAGAGAAAGGAATAAAATTTTTAAAGGGATTATTCGGATAAAAATACTCATTGATAAAAATAGCATAAAAAAAGTAATTAGATTTTACAACTTAGATTATAAAAAGAAATAGAGATTCTTAAATGACAGAAATAATTTTAAAAGATATTGTTAAGAGATTTGGCAATCTTGTTGCAGTTAATAATTTAAATTTGGATATAAAAGATAAAGAATTTTTAGTTCTCCTTGGCCCTTCTGGGTGTGGTAAGACAACCACTCTTAGGTGTATTTCTGGTTTAGAAACACCGGATGAAGGGAGAGTTTTAATTGATGGAGAAGATGTAACTTTTAAAAGGGCATCTAAAAGGGACATCGCATTTGTATTTCAGCTTTATGCCTTATATCCACATCTAACAACTTATAATAATATAGCTTTTCCTCTAACAACACAAAGATTTGATAAGAAGAAGATAAAAAAGGAAGTGAATAGAGTTGCAGAAATTCTTCAAATAAAGCATATATTAAATAAAAAACCGAAAGAATTATCAGGTGGAGATATGCAGAGAGTCGCTTTAGGAAGAGCTATTGTTAGAAGACCTAAAGCATTTTTACTTGACGAACCAATTGGAACTTTGGATGCGAAATTTAGGGAAGAAATGCGAACCGAGCTTAAAAAACTTCATGTTGATATTGAGGCTACAACTGTTTATGTAACTCACGACCAAGTTGAAGCAATGTCTATGGGAGATCGTATTGCAGTAATGAATCTCGGAATTTTGCAACAGGTTGGAACTCCTCATGATATATATAGTGATCCCAAGAATTTATTTGTTGCAAATTTTATCGGTAGTCCTGGGATGAATTTTATAAATTGTAAACTAGTAAGAGATTCAAATGATAATCTTGTATTAAGATTGCTATCAATAGATGCATCTATTCAAATTCCAGATGAAATTCAGAAAATCATTATAGATAGAAATGAAGAAAAAAAAGATTTGATTTTGGGAGTTAGACCAGAAGATGTAATCCTAAGTCTTAAAAAAGAAAAGTATTATATTAAAGCAAAAGTCTTCGTTACTGAAACAACAGGCTCTTATAACATTATTAATATAAAGTTAGGTGATGAGATTGTTAGAGTACGTGTATTACCTGTAGTGATGCCAAAGATTGGAGAAAATATATATATTAGTTTTGATATAAGAAGAATAAGTATATTTGATAAAGAAACTGGGAATTCAATAATGTAAAAAATAAATTTGGAGAATACATAAATGACAAATGTAAAGTTAGTTTCACTTACAAAGGTATTTGGTGATATAACCGCAGTAGATAATATGTATTTAGAAATTAAAAATAAGGAGTTTTTTATTCTGCTCGGTCCTACAGGAGCTGGAAAAACCACAACTTTAAGATTAGTGGCGGGATTAGAAAAACCAGATAATGGAGAAGTTTATTTAGATAATATTGTTGTAAATGATTTTAGTCCTGCATCAAGAGATGTTGCTTTTGTATTTCAATATTTTACTCTTTACCCAAATTATACTGTACAGCAAAATTTAGAGTTTCCTTTAAAGTCTAATCTTAGAAAATTATCTAAATTAGAAATTAATAGAAAGGTTGCTGAAGTTGCTAAAGTTTTACATATTGAGCATTTATTAGACAGAGAAACAGTTAATCTAAGTGGTGGAGAAATGCAACGTGTAGCATTGGGTAGAGCAATAGTTAGAACACCAAAAGTTTTTCTTATGGATGAACCTCTATCAAATTTGGATACAAAATTAAGAGAAGAAATGAGAGCTGAGCTTGTAAGACTACACTCGGATTTAGGCTCTACTTTTTTCTATGTAACTCATGATCAAATAGAGGCAATGACAATGGGAGATAGAGTAGCAGTGCTTAATGAAGGTAAAATACTTCAAATTGGAACACCAGATGAAATCTATAACTTACCAAAAAATATTTTTATTGCAAAATTTGTAGGAAGTCCTGTGATTAATCTGCTTGATGCAACAATAGAAGAAGATACTTTAATAATTGGTAAAAAAGTTATGGTTTGCAAGATTTTTAAAAAACAACACAATCTGCTTAAAAAATACAATAAGAAAAATTTAATCTTAGGAATAAGACCAGAAGATATTGAAGTATCAAGGGAGAAAAATAATGTTAATTCATTTAAATGTAGAATATACTTCAAACAGAGCATGGGCGTAGAAGACGTTTTAAATTTAAAGATTGATGATATCATTTTTAGAGCAATTGCTCCTCCAAAACTTATGGTTAAATTTGGTGAAACAGTTTATGCAAATATTAATATAGATAGATCACACTTATTTGATCCTGAAACAGAAAAACGAATAGGATGATAATATCATTTCAAATTATGAATTTTTTTATTTAAATATATTGATAAAGCTTAATTTCAAGGAGCTATTATGTTAGGAAAAAGAACTATAGTAGAAAAAGCATTGGAAAAAGGAAATGGTATTCTAAATCTTAAACCTGCATGGGTAGCTCGCGATTTCCTTCCACCAGGAAAAAGATTGGGGTTAAAGGAAGAAGAATATGATGTTGGAGGGCGTGGTTGGATATCAGAAAGATGGCTTGCATCTACAACTAAGGCAGACAATGCAATTGGCCCTGAGGACGAGGGTCTTAGTTATTTAGATATAGAAGGAAGTAAATCGATTACTCTTAAAGATGCGATAGAAGTTGCAGGCGACCTTATAATGGGAAAAGAATATGCTAAAACTTACAAGAGATTAGGTAGACTTGCAAAGATATATGATTTTGCAGCTCGTATACCTTACCATATTCACCAGATGAAAAAAGATGCGGCACTTGTTGGTAGAAATCCGAAAGAAGAAGCTTATTATTTTCCTGAAAATGTTGATACTGGACCACAACCAGAAACTTTTTTTGGTGTACACCCTTATATAGCAGAACAAAAAAAATATGATATTTTACTTCCATATTTAGAGGACTGGAATAGTGATTTAATCCTAAAACATTCAAAAGCATATCTTAATGTTCCTGGAGAGGGGTTTCATATACCATCAGGAGTTTTACATGCACCTGGAACAGCACTTACAATTGAACTTCAAGAAGATTCTGACGTTTTTGCGATGCTGCAGGCACTAGTAGCTGGAAAAATAATTTCAAAAGAACTACTTTTCAAAGATGTTCGAAAAGAAGATAGAGATAGATATGGTGAAAAGATAATTCTAAATCAAATAAATTGGGAAATAAGTGGTGACCCATTCTTTTATGAAAATCGTCATACTGAACCAGAATTAATTGAAGAAACTCAACAGGAAGGTGGGTGTGAATACTGGATATATTACAATACTATAAAATTTAGCGGTAAAAAACTAATAGTTAAGCCAGGTAATACTTATAGCAGTGTAGATAATGGTGTTTATAACATACTTGTGTGGAGTGGCAAGGGTAAATATGACGGACATGAAATAGAAGCTGGGAATTTTAAATGTGATGAACTTTTAGTTTCGTATGACAAAGCTATCCGACCAATAATTGTAGAAAATACAGGTAAAGATGAATTACAGATAATAAAATTCTTTGGTCCAGATATAAATATTGATATTTCAAAGATTAAGCAATATAAAATTTAATATATCATTTTTCTATTGTTGCTTTGTTGTAAATATCAAAATATTTTTTTTAAAATTAAAAAAATATTAAATTAAATGAACGGAGGTTTATGTGGGAAAGAAAAAAACATCAATTGGAGGATGGGCATATATATGGGGTGGTTATAAAGAAGTCCCCATTTCTCTAAAAACAGTTGTAAAAAAGCTTTCTGATCTAGATTTTGATGGTATTGAGATGGCAGCATTTCCTCCACATCTTGAACCCAATACAAGAGAAAAACGTATGGAGATAAAAAAAATGCTTGATGAATATGGATTAGAAGTTTCCGGTCTAGCTGCACCATTTCCATCACCAGCGACATCTAATAAGAATGATTATCTTGATGCAGTTAAATCAAATCTTGAAATTTGCAAAGATCTTAATATTCCTAAGCTGAGAGTTGATACTGTTGACCCACCAACAGGTATACCTGGAGGTATGGATTATAAAACATGTTTTTCTAAAATAGCTGATATTTGGAATAGTGCTGCTGATGTATGTATGGAAAATAATGTAAAACTAATATGGGAATTTGAACCTGGTTTTTTGTTTAATAAACCAAGTGAAGTGGTTAGAATGGTTTATAAAGTAGACCATCCTAATTTCTCAACATTGTTTGATTCCTGTCATGCTTATATGTGTTCTGTAATAGGAGCAAGACAATTGGGAGAAAAGGAAAAACTTCCAGGTGGTGTAGTTCAATTTGCGTATATGTTGACAGGAAAAATTGGTCATATACATTTGATAGATTCAGACGGAACTTTACATGATGGTGAAACAAGTACTCACGCCCCTCTTGGAACAGGATTATTGGATTTTAATAAAGTCATCCCAGCTATATTAAAAGCTGGATATGATGATAAATGGTGGACAATAGACCTATGTTTCTGGCCAAAGGCCTTACAAGTAACAGAAGAGAATAAAAGATATCTTGATGAACTAATCAATAAATTTGGATAAATAAAAAAAAGTTAACAATTATTACCTTTAATTTTAAATTTAGGCTAATAGATTTGTTTTGATTTCGATTAAAAAAGGAGGAAAAGGTGGCAAAAAAAATGAAAGCACAGGTTTTCTATGAAGCAGAAAAAATGATACTTGAAGAGATTCCAATTCCCGAAGTTAGTGATATAGATATATTAGTAAAAGTAAAAAATGTCGGAATATGTGGATCAGATATATCTTACTACTACGGTCTTAGTCCAGTCGGTACACCCACAGGGAAAGGACCATTAGTTTTGGGGCATGAATTTACTGGAGAAGTTGTAAAAGTTGGAAAAGTTGCAAAATCTCTTGGTCTATTTAAAGATGGAGATAGAGTTGTAGTTAATCCGGTTCAACATTGCAACGCATGTTATGCCTGTGCTGCTGGGCAAACTCATTTGTGCGAAAAATTGAGTGTTCCTGGAGTTACAACAAATGGTGGTTTTGCTGAATACTGTGTATCAAAATATACTGGTTTATTTAAATTACCTGACGGTATTAGTTATAAAACGGGTGCTTTTACAGAACCGTTAGCATGCGCAGTAAATGGTATGAAAAAGTTAGATATTGAGCCAGGACAATTTGTGACTATACTTGGACCTGGTCCAATGGGGCAAATGATGGTTCAGATGGCAAAATCTATTGGAGCTGGAAAGATTGCATTAATTGGTACTCGGAATTATCGTCTGGAAATGGGTAAAAAAAATGGAGCAGATTTTATATTTAATACAAAAGATAAAAATTCCACATACTATGTAGTCGATCTTAAAGAAGCTATATCAGATTTAACAGATGGTAAATTAGCTGATAGAGCGATAGTTCCAACAAGTTCAAATGATGCTTTTGAACAAGCCATTGATATAACTGGGAATTGTGCAATTATAGTTCACTTTGGTTTACCAAATGAGGATGATATCATCCATGTTCCTGCGCTTAGTTTTCATACAATGGATAAACAGATAAGAGCAGCCTGGCTTGCACCATTAGCATGGCCCGCTGCAATTCGATGTATGACAGAAGGGATTGTAAACGTTGAAGAATTACTAACTCATACTTATCCTTTGGAAGATACAGAAAAAGCAATAACAAATTTGAAAGATAGAATTGATAATCCAATGAAAGTTCAAATTGTTTTATAGTAGTATATTATATTTAAAAATTAGTGGCAGTGATTATAAAGAATTTAAATATTAGCAAGCTTAAATAACTTAGATTTAAGTTCACTTAATGAGAGGATTAATATGAGTGAAATTATTGATACAAGATATCAAAAAATAAGAAGAAATAAAGAAAAGCTTATAAAGCATATGAGTACTTTTAACCTTGAGATAAAACCTTCAGTTGGAATATGGTATTTTACCCCGGTAGGTGGAAGATTTCATGACTCATTTGTTCCGTTTAAGTCTATAGCTGAAAGAATAGAAATGGCAGCAGAAATGGCCAAATATGGTGTAAAAGCAATAGAAGCTCATTACCCTATTGAAGTAAATGAAGAAAATTATCACCTGTACCAGCAGTTAGAGAAAGAAGCAGGGATAAAGCTTCTCAGCTGCTACCCAGCAATTTTTTTTTCTAAGGAATATGAATTTGGTTCACTTTCAAATCCTTATAAGAAATATAGGGATAAGGCAATAGAAACTCTTGTAGGATGCTTAAAATTTGCAAAAGACAAGAGTCTTCACCATGCAGGTATTTGGCCAGGTAGTGATGGTTACCTGTATTCACTGGGTACTGTTTTTTATGAGATGTGGGACAGTTTTGAAAATGCGGTAGCTGAAGCTATGGATGAAGTTTCCGGGGTAGTAGTTGCAATAGAGCCAAAACCATATGAACCTGCACCTAATAATATCTACAGGACAACAGTTGACGGCATACTTGCATGCCAGGATATAGAAAAAAGGCTTAAATCAAAAATCAATAAGGATATATTAGCTGAAGGACGTGTTCTACTTGGAATGCAGCCAGAGATAGGGCATATTAGAATGGGGTATGAAGATAGCCCATATGCATTTTGTAGAGCCATGAGGCAGGGTAGGCTGTTTCATACTCATTGGAATAGTCAACCTATGGGAAATTATGACCAGGATTTAAATATAGGAGTTGTTGAATGGCAGCAGGCTGAAGCAGCACTGTATGCTTTAAAGATGCATGGTTACAGGGAATATTACGGGATTGATATAAATCCTGAGAGAATGCCGGCTGAAAAGGCTGTTGAACTGAACTGTCTTGCCTTAAATATCATGAACGATAGGATTAACAACCTTCCTCATGAAGAAATAATAGAATCATATTTTGATCCTGAAAATCACAGGGGAGATATTGAGTTAATACTAACAAAAACTATGAAATAATATAAGTTTTAGTTATTTTAATAAGCTTGATTGGAGGTAAACAGTGTCTGATAACAAAATAAAGGTTGCAGTAATTGGCCTTGGTTTTGGTGCAGACTTTATTCCAATTTATCAAAATCATCCTGATTGTGAGCTGTATGCAATATGTCGAAGGGATGAGAAAAAATTGAATGAATGTGGAGATAAATATTGTGTTGAGCGAAGGTTCACTAATTATAAAGATATTTTAGTAATAGATGAAGTTGATGCTATTCACGTTGTAACACCAGTTCACAGTCATGCTGAATTAACTTTAAATTCACTTAAGGCTGGTAAACATGTTGCCTGTACTGTTCCAATGGCTACAACAATTGAAGACTGCATGGAAATAGTTAGAATAAGAAGAAAAGTAGGTAAAGTTTATATGATGATGGAAACCTCTGTTTATACTAAAGAATTTCTTTATGTCAAAAATCTTGTTGATAAAGGTAAACTGGGAAAAATTCAATTCATACGAGGTTCACATCAGCAGGATATGGAAGAGTGGGGTGGACCCTGGCCTGGCTTTCCTCCCATGCATTATGCTACACATGCTGTTAGTCCTTGTGCAGCTCTTGCTAAAGCTGATATAGAATCCGTATTTTGTTTTGGCTCAGGAAGGATACGTGAAGAGTATGTAAAAAAATATAACTCTCCCTTTGCAATTGAAACAACTCTTATAAAATTTAAAGATTCTGATTTAGCAGCTGAGGTCACCAGGTCTCTTTATGATACTGTCCGCCAGTACATTGAAAGTTTTGATGTGTACGGAGACAGGCTTTCATTTGAATGGAATAAGCTAAGTGATGAAAGCCCCATGTTATTTACTGGAAAAGAAGATGCTAAAAGGGTAGAGATACCTGACACAGGCAATATGCTGCCAGAAGAAATTGCTAAATTTACAAGAGCTGAAGATGTATTAGACCAGGAAGAAAAAGAACACCTGTCTTTTATACAGGGGTCAGGACATGGTGGCTCTCACCCACACATGGTCCATGAGTTTATAAGAGCAATTGTTGAGGAAAGAGATTCGGCAATAGATGCTGAAACTGCAGCAAACTGGACATGTACTGGCATATGCGCACACCAGTCAGCTATAAATGGAGGAAAAAGAATATATTTGCCAGATTTTTACAATATTTAATAACAAGTGTAATCTCTATTTATAGTATTATGATTTTTTTAAAAATGTTTCTAAAGAAACTTTAATAAAGATATATTTATATAAAAAATTTTTAGCTGAATATTATAAAAAGGTAATTAAAATATAATAAAAGTAGAAATACTTATAATAATTTAAAAAAATATTACAAAAACTGAATTTTTTAGTAATGATTATCAAGCTATCTCAAATGACTTATAGCACAAGGTGTTTGAGATAGTAATGTTTTATAGGACTAAATTTAAAGGACTAATTTAAAATGAGCTTACTTGGTATAGATATAGGAACAACTGGCTGTAAAGCAGGGATATTTAATAGATATGGGGAGACATTGGTATTAGAGTATAAGGAGCACCCATTAATTCACCCAAAGGAGGGATGGGTAGAATTGGACCCTAACCAAATTTGGAGCAATATAAAAAATCTTCTAAAAAAAGCAAACCAAAAGATTAAAAAAGATAAAGTTAAAGCATTCAGTATCTCATGTCAGGGGGAGACAACAGTACCTGTAGATAGATATGGAAATAGTCTTTACAATGCGATAGTTACATTTGACAGTCGTACGAAAGAACAATATAAATTTTGGAAAAGAGGATTGGGAAGAAAAAAGATATTTGAAATAACTGGAATGCCTCTTCATCCAATGTATTCTATAAATAAAATTATGTGGATAAAACAGAATCTAAAGGATGTGTACAAAAAAGCTTATAAATTCTTATGTCTCGAAGATTATATATTTATGAAATTTTGTCTAACTCCAACAATAGATTATTCTCTTGCAGCAAGAACAATGGCTTTTGATATTAGCAAAAAAAAATGGTCTAAAGAAATACTTGAAGAGGCAAATATAAATATTGAACTACTTCCTAATCTTAAGCCATCAGCAGAGATTGTTGGAGAAATAGATCCTAAAATATCAGATGAACTTGGATTTACGAAAAATGTATTTGGAGTTACAGGTGGTCATGATCAAGCATGTGGGGCATTTGGAGCTGGAATTACTAAAGGAAATGTTGCAATGAATGCAACTGGTACATCGGATGTAATAACCACGATATTTGATAAAATTTATCTAACTGACGACATGTTAGAAAATAATTACCCCTGTTACCCATATGTAGTTAAGGATAAATATATGACCGTAACCTTTAATTTAACAGGAGGTCTTCTTCTTAGATGGTATCGCGACAAGTTTTGTTATGAAGAAAAAATGATTGCTGAAAGAGAAAATAAAAATATTTATAATATAATAATTGAAAGTATGTATACTAAGCCGGTTGATGTTTTTATACTACCTCACTTTGTAGGGAGTGGAACTCCATACCTTGATTCTAATTCAAAAGGTGTAGTTATTGGAATTGATTTGGAAACAGATAAAGCAAAAATAGCAAGAGCAATATTAGAAAGCACCACATATGATTTAAAATTTAATTTAGAGAAGCTTGAAAAATCGGGGATTACCATAAACAAAATAATCTCAATTGGTGGTGGTGCAAAGTCATCTAAATGGCTAAAAATTAAATCTGATATATTGAATAGAAGGATAGTAACTTTAGAAAATCCAGAGGCTGCAAGTCTCGGAGCAGCATTACTTGCGGGGGTAGCAATTGGTGAATTTAGTTCTTTTGAAAATGCAGTGAAAAGTGCTGTAAGGGAGAGTAAAGTAATTGTTCCAGATAGAAATAATAATATCCAATATAACAAAAGGTATATGATATATAAGGATATATACGACTATAATAAAGAACTATTACACCGGATTAGTAAATTAAATTAATTAAATATTATTTTTATTTATTAAACATTAAAATTATTTAAGGAGTAACAAAATGAAAAAATTACCTTGGAAAATTTCAGCAGGATTATGGTTTATTGAAAGCAAGGGAGGTGATAGATTTACTTCTCAGTTTAAAGAAGGTATATCAGTAGAAGAAAGGATAAAGCTACTCGGAAATTCCGGGTTAGTTGATGGGATAGAATTGCATTACCCTTATGAAATTGATGAAAATAATTTTGATAAAATAAGGGATATATCAAAGGATTATAATTTAAAAATTCTTATGATTTCACCTGGTCTTTTTAATGAAATGGAGTTTAAAAATGGTGCTCTTAGTTCTCCTATTAGAAGAACGAGAGAAAAAGCAATAAAAAGAATAATAACTGCAATTAAAATGACTGAAGAGTTAAAAAAGAATAATGAAGGTGGGGAGTTTATAATATTTTGGCCAGCAGCAGACGGAACAACTTATCCTTTTGATTCCAATCATATTAAAAAAAGAAAATTAATTAAGGATGGATTAGTGGAATGCTTAAGGTCAACAAAAGGAAATATAGTAATAGAACATAAACCCTCTGATCCAGCTGCGAAGACTTATTTCGGAACAACAGGAGAAGCAATCCTTTTAACAAGAGATTTAAGAAAAGAAATAGGTGATAATTCAAGAATTGGTATTAATCCAGAAATGGCTCACTTACTCATGGCGGATGCTTCATTGGGTTATGATATAAGTTATCTAATTGAGGAAAATATGCTATTTCATACTCATTGGAATACTTGTAGAAGGAGAGGTGCTGATACTGATATGATGGTAGGAACTGACAATTTTTATGAAACAATGGAAGTTTTTTATTGGCTGGACAGATACAAATATAATAGATGGTTAGGACTAGACTTGTTACCCAAAAATGAGGATAGTATTAAAGCAATAGATATCTCAGTTAGAGCAATGACAATAATGTATAACAAAGTATTAGAATTAAAAGATAAGATAACAGATTTTATAGAATCTGAAAGAGAAGACGTTACGGAAATATACAAACTTATATTTAAAATTTAAAAATTAGAGTACTAAAAAAGTATACACATTGATATATATTATTAGTTTATTGTTTATATATCCTGATTGAAAATGTTTTATTTAATATATAAAGATCTTTAGATTAAATTATACTGATTTTAAAAAGGAATATAAAATAGTGAAGCATATACTTGGTATTGATATTGGAACAACAAGTACAAGGGCAGTAATAATTGATGAAAATGGACATCTTGTAGCTTCTAGCACAAAAGATTACTCACTTATAACCCCAAAACCTGGGTGGGCAGAACAAAATGCAGAAGACTGGTGGGATGCCACAATTTCTACTATAAAAAATGCTTTAGAGGGTTCAAATATTTCTCCAAAAGATATTATTGGTATAGGTTTATCAGGACAGATGCATGGGAGTGTCTTTCTTAATAATAAGGGAGAAGTTATTAGGCCAGCTATACTATGGTGTGATCAGAGAACTTATACTCAATGTGAAGAAATATATAAAATATTTGGACGGGATGAGTTTATTAAACTATCCTACAATAAAGCTCTTCCAGGATTTACAGCACCTAAAATACTCTGGTTAAAAGAAGTAGAACCAGAAAATTATAAAAAAGTAACTCAGATACTTCTGCCAAAAGATTATATAAGGTTTAAATTATCAGGAAAATATGTAACTGAAGTATCAGATGCATCAGGTACAATTCTAATGGATATTACTAAAAGAAATTGGTCAACTGAAATCTTAAATGGACTAGAAATTGATATGAGCTTACTTCCAGAAGTATATGAATCAACAGTTATTACATCAAAAGTAAATGCTGATGCTTCTAATCTTACTGGTTTACTTGAAGGTACTCCTATTGTAGGAGGTGGAAGTGATAATGCAGCAGGAGCAGTAGGCTCTGGTATTGTAAGAAGTGGATTAATATCAGATTCTATTGGCACATCTGGAGTTGTATTTGCTCATAGTGATCAGCCTCTATATGATAGCCAAGGTAGGCTTCATTCGTTCTGTCATGCTGTTCCAGGTAAATGGCATCTTACAGGAGTAACGCTATCAGCTGGTGGATCACTAAAATGGTATTATGAAAATTTTGGTCCAAGTAAAAAAGTGATGGATATTTACCTAGATAAGAAAGGCTATGAGCTACTAAACAAACAAGCAGAAAATATAAGTGTTGGCTCAGATGGACTGATATTTCTTCCATATCTATCGGGAGAGAGAACCCCACATGCTGACCCATATGCAAGAGGTGTATTTTTTGGAATATCTTATATACATACTCAAGATCATTTTGTGAGATCAATTATGGAAGGTGTAGCATTTAGTCAACTTGATTGCTTAGATATTATGAGAAAGCTCGGGATAACTTCAGATAAGATTGTTCTATTTGGTGGAGGAGCAAAAAGTAAAATCTGGAGACAAATCATATCAGATATACTTGAATCAAAAATAGTAACACTTAATGTTGAAGAAGGACCAGCTTTTGGCGCAGCACTTATTGCGGGAGTAGGATGTGGTGTATATAGTAGTATAGAAGAAGCGGTTCATAAGACTATTAAAGAAGTAAGTTTGAATAAACCCATTGAAGAAAATGTAAAAAGATATAAAAATTTGTACACAATATTTAAATCTCTTTATAAAGATTTAAAAGATAATTTTAAAAAATTAGATATTATTTAATAATTTTCAAGTTACACTACATACAAATATAATTAACAATATCTGTAAGGAGATAACTTAGTTCTCTTTTTAAAATCAATCTTTCAAGTTGTTCAGAAGTCTAAGGTCGTTTAATTTTAGAAGTTTGTTAATAAATTGTTTTTGCGTAGTAATTATTTGTAATAATATCTCATTATATATTCAGAGTGCTTAATTTTTTTAATTTTACTTTTATTTGGATTCTCTATTATAAAAGAATTTTTCAACTTTATTTTTTTAAATTGGTAATAAACTTTTTTTAAAATAAAATTGACTCTTTTTTATCAATCTGTAATTTATTTCGATAACTTTATCTGACTTTTTAAAGAATTGAAGTCTGTAAAAAGAACGGACTTAATTCCTATTTTTTTACAGAAATAACATTCTCACTACTATCATCTACAAAAATGCATTTTCATGTTCAATTCCTTTATTTCTTTGAATGTATCTATAAAAGCAAGATCGATTTTTTATAAACCAATTTTATTTAAAGCATAAACAACTTTTAAAATATCATAATGTTCATGATTTATATTGTAGTAGTAATGAGTATTGATCACGATTGTGTCACAAATAACTCTCGTTTAATATTTGAAAAATAGAATCATATAAACAATATAAACAATCTTGGTAAAAATTAAGTTTTGAAACTACAAAATTTTAAAAAATTTATTATAGAACACAATAGCAATAGAATTCATTATAGATATAAGGTTGATATTAATAATCCAATAAATTTTTAAGCAGAATAAAACTTCCATTTAAATTAATTGGAGATTTAAAACCTAATGTAAGATCATCAAAGGATTATACAAAGAGTGTTAATCCAAATTAATAAAAATATATATAATTTTTAATTTAAAATAAACTATTTAGATTTGTATAGCTGAAATTTGAGCTCAGGTTAGTGATATAATTTGACCGATAAAGAATGATAATAAAATTAGATTATGGTAATACAGGGTTAGAAGTAAATATTAATGATAAGAACATTTTAGATATAGTTGAGAGTAAATCAGTTAAAGCTATTGCTAATCCAAAAAAGGCTTTAGTTTATAGTTTAAGAGATCCTATTGGAAGCTTGACACTCGAGAAGATAATTGAAGGTAATAAAAAAATATGTGTAGTAATATCTGATGTTACTCGAGCAGTGCCAACTAAACTTATTTTAGAGGTATTGATAGGAGAGCTTGAAAGTTATGGAGTTGGTAGAGACAATATAACGATACTAATTGCAACTGGTCTTCATCGGCCAAATGTTGGTAGTGAACTCGAAGGATTGGTTGGAAAAGAAATAATGCAAACTTATAAAATTGTAAATCATAATGCCAGAGATAAAGAAAGTTGTAGTTTTATTGGGAAAACTGAAAGAGGAACTCCAATAATTTTAAATAATGTATTTTTGGATTCAGACTTTAGGATATTAACGGGACTAATTGAACCCCATTTTATGGCAGGATTTTCAGGTGGTAGAAAATCTGTCTGTCCTGGGATAAGTTATGTAGATATGTTTAAACATTTTCATGGACCTGAGATTTTGGAATCTCCTGGTGCTTCTCTCGCTATATTGAAAGGTAATCCCTTTCATGAAGAATCACTAGAGATTGCAAAAAAGGCTGAGGTTGATTTTATAATAAATGTAACAATTAATAAAAATAAAGAAGTCACAGGTGTATTTAGTGGGGATTTAGAGGAAGCTTTTTATAAGGGAGCCAACTTCTGTTTAAAAAATAGTCGGTATAAAATTAAAGAAGAGTCTGATATAGTTATAACATCTGGTGGGGGTTTTCCACTGGATGCAACTCTTTATCAAGCGGTGAAAGGAGTGGTAAGTGCAATTACAGCTGTAAAAGAGGGTGGAATGATTATTATTGCTTCTCAATGTAGAGAAGGGATTGGAAGTTCTGAATTTGTGAAGCTTATAACTCAGGAAAAAGATTTGAATAAGTTTATTCAAAAAATATATAATAAGAATTTTTTCAAAATAGATCAATGGGAATTAGAAGAGTTGGCTAAGGCTAGGAGAAAAGCTGAAATTTATTTATTCAGTGAGTTTATTAGTAAGGATAAGTATGATATACCTTGCTCTACTCTCAAAATTGTTGATTCTATTCAAGAGGTAATAGATATTGGACTTGAAAAATATGGGAAAGATGCAAAAATGACTGTTATTCCAGAAGGTCCTTATGTAGTTCCAATGTTGAACTAAAATTAAAACTTTTTAAAAGATTATAAATATCCAGATCCAGATCTTCTTTTTTAATAATTACTTTTTTAATTTATTGTAATAAAAAGAAAATATTTTATTTTCTCTTTTTATTATTTTCGAGTCCAATAAATCTCTAGACTTTACTCTTGTAATACATTCTCTTTTATTATAATTGTCTTGATTGACCCTCACATATATAAATGCATAATAAGATTTATCCTAGTTATTATAAAATCTAAATAGATCTCTCCAATACTCCACTCCATCTACTGAATTAATAGATTTTTCATACAAATCTGGATGTGCTTCAATCACAGGATTATATTCATATTTTTCCATGAGTACAGATCCTTTGATAGTGCAACGCAAGTTCTCTGAATTTTTCCAGAATCTTCTTTTTAAGTATTAATTGACAAATATCAATACATCGTAGACTTTTTAATGAGTCTTTATATCAGGACATAGTGTTCTTTGAAAAATTAATATTCTATACCCGCTCTAAAAATTTAAAGGAGCGGTATGGAAGAGAAAAAGATAAGGGAAATAGCCATATCAAGGTATGAAAAGGGAGAGACACCTAAACAGATATACACAGATTTAGCAAAGAGTAAATCCTGGTTCTTTAAATGGCTTGAAAGATATAGGTTTGAAGGTAGTAACTGGTCAGAGTCCAAATCAAGAAGACCGAAGATATGCCCTAATAGAATTAGTAAGGACGTTGAAAGTCTTGTAGTAGTTACAAGAAAAAAGCTTGAGAATACCAGATATGCACAGATAGGAGCATTCAGTATAAGCTACAGTATTTCATGTAAAGGTAAAACACCTCCTTCCATATCTACCATTAACCGGATACTTAAAAGAAATGGGCTTATAAAGAAAAAACTAAAGTATGGGCCAAAGGGAAAAGACTATCCTCAGATTGCTATAGATAGTAGCAACACCCTGCATCAGTTTGACGTAGTAGGCCCCAGATATCTTAAAAACCTAAAGTTTTATTCAGCTAATATCATTGATGCCTATGATAGAAGGGTTAGCGTAAATCCAACTACCGCTCAGAATAGAATTGCTATTATAAGTTCCCTTATTGGCTCATGGAAAAGCCTTGGTATCCCAAAATATCTTCAGCTTGATAACAAACTACCATCAAGAGGAAGCAATAGATATCCTCATTCATTTGGACTTGTTATCCGTCTTTGCCTATACCTTGGTATAGAACCTGTCTTTATTCCCATAGCAGAGCCTTGGAGAAACGGAATAGTAGAGCATTTTCAAAATGTTTTTGACAAAGCTTTCTTTAGAAGTCAAGTTTTTAGTGGCTTTGAAGATCTCCACAGAGAAGCCAAGGAATTTGAGAGCTATCATAATGATAAACACAGATACTCAACTCTAAAAGGAAAATCTTCAAATGAGGCAGCTACAGGAGATATAAGTCTACTAGAAGAAGGCTTTAAGCTTCCCAGCAGGCTTCTAATAAGTCCTGGATATGTTCATATAGTAAGATTTATTAGAAGCAACAAAATACTTGATATATTTGGAGAAAAATACTATCTTCCTGTTGAGTATGAATATGTTGTAGCTACTATAGATACTGCTAAAGAGACTCTCAGTGTATATCTTGATGGAAGCTTAACAGATAAATTTCTCTATCCTTTGCCAAAGTCCAGTATTGAATTGTCAAAGATCAATTTTTAAGTTTACTATGTAATTTTTATATTTTAAACAGTCTACAATATTATGATATTTACCAATTAATATATAATAGGTGTTGTTTTCTTATTTCTTTTCTCATCATATTTTTCTAGTGCTAGTGCAAATTTAGCTAATTTATAGATTAGATTTGGTAGTTCAATGTCAACGCCAATCCCTCCTAGCCCTTTTCAATAAATAATGCTTTCCAGTCACTTTCACCTATTGTCTCTATCCCTACTACAAAATCTGTTGGCTCAGCCAATATTGCGAAATCAATATCTGGATAGTGAAGTCTAGCTGCAACAGTATAATTTACTCCACTATTTTCTTCATCTATTACACTTTCAGCAAATACATCTCCCCTCAATTTAATACTTAAATCATGCAAACACTTAAGAGCAAAGAACCCACACAATGTTCTTGCTTTCATATCTAGAGAACCTCTCCTATACATCTTTCCATCTTTTACCATCCCACTAAAAGGGTCTTCAAACACTTTCCATTTTTTTCTCTTACTGGTACAGTATCCATGTGTCCCGAGAAGGTAAGTGACTTTCCTTTGCCACTACCTTTCAGATTTGCTACTAAATTAGGTCTATTCTTACATATTCTTTCAAGGCCATCAATTGTTGAGAAAATCAGATGATGTTCTCTTATACCTTCAACATTATCTATCTCAAATATGTCTATATATTTTTTTGGAATAAATTTGGCTACCTTATTATATAAATATTCCTGACCTACTTTTCATTACCATCCGGAGGTAAATTTTCAGTTTTAATTTGTATAAGCTCAGACAGCGTACCTAAAATTTCATCCCTATTTTTTTCAAGCCATTTATTAACCTCGGATAGATAATTCATTACTAACTATCCCTTTATTTTTATTTTCTTATATTTAAGATTAACTTTTTTAAAAGTTAATCCTCCTTTATTATTACTCTACAGGGAAGACCTGTTGTATTTAAAATATTCAGGGGGCAGATATATAGCTTAATTCTATATTTAGTAATCTCCTCTAAATTTACAAGTGGTGCTACAAGGTAAATATCATTCTTATAAATAAGATCCCATATTCCTTGTTTATTATCAACGTTATCTATAGATGGGGTATCCATAGCTAGTATAAAAGGTCTTTTACTTACCAAATATTCAACCGCATCCTTTCTCATAAACCAATCGTGAGTAAGAAAATCAGTTTCCTTCCAGTGCTTACCCCATCCAGTTGCAATTATTATATTAGACCCATTGGGTATATTTTCTCTTTCAGCTTTTTTTAGATCTTTTAATGTAACATAGGGTCGATTGCCTTCCTTGGCTAATTTATTAAGATCAAATTTTAAAACATAAGCATCTATATCAAATAATTTCTCCATTGGTACTTTATGAATAGGGTCTGCCTTTTTCAGCCCAAGTGCATGCGCTGGACCATCAATATAAGTTCCTGTTATCATACAAAAGCCCTCAAATGCTTGTGAATAAGCAGTAAAATCTACCCATTCTGGATTTTTTAATTCTACTAGTTTAAATTCTGGAAATGGTTTTCCATATGACCACATACCATCATATATTGGGCCAGATGCATCTATGATTTTCATATCTTTCTCCTTATTAGAATTAATATTACTTAATCTATATATTTATTATATCATTTAAGATATGTGTTTACACCTCTTATTTTTTTAAAAATACCTATATCTTAAAAACCAAATATAAAAATACTCAGACAAATCAAAAGGTATATAGAAATTTTAAGTTAACATTAAGGCAGAACTCTTTTAGTTAGTCCAAACGGGTACATTTGCTGTTGAACAAAAGCCTCAGCATAAGGAACCCCGGCTTGATAACCTCTAAATCTCGCTATTGTTTTTATAAATTCTTCAGCATTAGTGTTGTGCATTTCCTTTAGCCATCCTAATTGTGATTTCATCTTTAACACCATTTCAACTTTAACATCTATAGTCTTTGATATGTCAACATACTCCACAGGAACAAAGTTAATCCCAGCCAAGGTATCCATGTAATACAAAATAGGTATTTTATCTGATGGGGGATAATTAGTTTTCCATAATTTAAGATTTGACAGGTAAGTAGCCTCAAATATGAGTTTGCTTACATTAACATGATCAGAATGATAATCATTAGGATGGTGGGTAATTATCACATCAGGATTAGTCTGTCTAACTACATCTATCATCTTAACTCTGGAATCCAAATCTACCACTACTTCTCCATCTGACAGTCCACCCCATATGGATTTAGCTCCAATTAGTTTTGCTGACTCAATTGCCTCATTCATACGTATTTTTACTAATTCTTCAGAGGAATAAACCAAACTGCCTTTACTGCCATCACAAACATGACACATAAAAACTTCATACCCCATTTTACTATATAGAGCTAAGGTACCCCCACATAACAATTCAAGGTCATCTGGGTGAGCACCAATTGATAATATTTTCATAGCATATGTATATTCCAAAAAATATAGGCTATAACTAATCCAAAGTCTTTGATAAATAATTTTATCACATTATACTAATTACATATTTTTAAATTCAAACTATCTACTCACTCCAACTTGCCCATTTTTTTCCAACATTTGCCATAATTACCCATATAGATATTCCAATTATTGAAACTAAAAGAATAACCGCAAAGAAATTCGCCGTTCTTGCTAGAGATGAATAGTATGCTATTCTATTTCCTAATCCTATTTTTCCTCCTACCATATCTGACCCAACTGCAGTTATAAGACCAAAAATACCACCAACAAGCAGCCCTACATTAATCATGGGTAGAGCTAGTGGGAAACGAATCTTTGTAAATATTTGAAACGTTGTTGCCCCATATGATTTTGCAAGAGCAATTTTAGCTAAACTAGTTCTCCTGAATCCCGTTACAGAGTTAATCATAACCATCGGACCTACAGCTAAAGAAACAGCAATGATTCGTGGCCAGATAGTAAACCCAAGCCTTAGCATCAGTAGAGGAACCAATGCAATTGTAGGTGTCGTTATGAGCAAGAGTATATAGGGAGTTATTATTTTTTCAATATAAGGTATCTGAGTAAGAACAGCTGCTAAAACAAGCCCAATTGAAGCACCTACAATATATCCTAAAACAAGCTCAGCTAATGTAAAGAGAAAATGCGGGTATACAGTTGGAAAGGATGTAACTAATGCAGTAACAATTGCGCTTGGTTTAGGAAAAACGTACTCAGGAATTTTTTTCAGGCTAACAATCAATTCCCACCCCCCTATGACAATAACTGCAACAGCTACAATACCTAATATCTGCTTCAATCCATGTATTTTAACCGCAGTTACAGTTTCGGATATATCAAGCTTACCACGTTTATGAAGTTCACTTTCTTTAAATTCCGGTACCTCTTTTTCCAGTTGTTCTTCGTAAGTATCCATAAGTATACTCCTGTGTACAGTTGTAATTTAATAATTTTAATCAGTTTTCTTAAAAAATTATAATTATGTTACAGTACTGTAAGCCTGGATTTTGTACTTCCCCTCTTCTTTTTGTTTTTCTACATCCTCTACAATTTTTTTCTTTATCTTTGCTACAATATTAAAAAAACTCATATCCATAGTTATACCTTCTGGCCTTGGTCTTGGTAAATCAATATTAAATATACCTGAATTAACTGCAGGCCTTGGAGACATAACATATACCATATTTGCGAGATAAACAGCTTCTTCTATCCTATGAGTGACAAAAACTACGGTCTTTTTTGTTTTTTCCCATATTCTAAGTAGGAGTATATCCATTTCATCTCTTGTATAAGCATCAAGAGAACCAAAAGGCTCATCCATAAGTAGCACCTTTGGATCATATGATAGTGCTCTTACAATTGAAACCCTTTGCTGCATACCCCCTGATAATTCCATTGGATAGTTGTTTTCGAACCCAATCAGGTCTACACTCTCAATTAAGTCTTTTATACGTTTCCTATATTTATTGACATTCTCTTTCATTATCTCAAGTGGAAAGTACATATTCTGGATTGAAGTCCTCCACGGTAGAAGGTTTGACTGCTGAAAGATTATTCCAACTTCTCTTCTTGGTTTATCCACCTCTTTGCCAAGTATTAATGCTTTTCCTGATGTAAATGGGTGAAGCCCTGTAAGACCCCACAGAAGTGTTGTCTTACCACAGCCACTCGGACCTACTATAGCCACAAAGTCTCCTTCTTTAACCTTCATTGAAAAATCCTTTATAGCATGTACTGACTCTTTTTCAGTCAAATAAATTTTACTAACATTTTCGGTAACAATAACAATATCATTGTTCATAAATGCTCCATAATTTTGTAGTAGCTAGCAGCCCCAAGGGCTGCTAGCCCACCCATTTTTCTCAAACTAAAATCTATAGTTCCTAAAAATTACCAGTCACCTACAACTTCTACATCTTTCCAGTCATCATTTAATTCAAAGGCTTCTGCATCAGCTTTAACTCTATCTTTATCAAAATCGTTTGCTGCTTCAATTAATTCATTTGTTGCAACATCATCAAATATTAGCTGTGTTTCTACCTGTCCTAAATCATAAATTATTTTTAAGTATGTATCCCATCCACTCTTTTCAAACCAGCCAAATCCTTCACCTAATCTTTCACTACCAGTATAACCCCAATGAAGCTGCTGCATGGATTCAAGAGCAAGCTGTGGTTTCATCTGTTCTCTAACAGCTGCAAACTCATCATATGTTATTTGGGCTGCTGCACGAGGGTTAACACGTGCAAAATAAATACCCATTGATGTTGCCTTTAAGAACTTTTCTATCAGATCTTTTTTATCAGGATCATCTAAATCAGACTTCCTTACACAATAACCATTTGCTGGGCATTTTGAAAAATCTTCACCCAAGAAATATTTTAAATCAAGTCCCTGTGCATCCCACTGCGCTCTTAATCCTTTCCATGTAAGAGCACAATCAGCTTGGCCAAGAGATACTGCCTGACCCCATTGAGCTCCAGCATTAATATAAGTTACTTTACTAGGGTCGATTCCTATCTCAATTAATATAGGATCCACAATTACCTGCCACCCAGCGTCTCCAAGTGATATTGACTTTCCTTCAAGATCTTGAACACTCTGTATATCACTGTCCTTTCTCACAGCAAAATCAAAAACCTGTTGCATCATCATTTCGTATGCCATGATAACATCCATTCCAGTATCAACACTTGATGTAAGAACACCTGGTGAAGGATAACCAACATCTGCTTTCTTCTCACTAACAAACTTAGTACATGCAAATGCATCCATTGGTCCTGGCTCCATAATAAGGTTTATTCCCAATTCTTCAAAATACCCCATCTCTTTTGCAACCCATAAATTGTAATCATCCATTACTTCAAGTGTTCCTCTTGGAGTAATAAACGTCATGTCAACAAGTTCCATTTCTTCTGTAGGTGTTTCTTCAGGAGTAGCTTCTTCGGTAGGTGTGGTTTCTTCAACAGCTTCTTCAGGTGGCTTTGGTGCACAGGAAGTGACAATTATTGATAAGAGTATCAACATTATCACTGATGTTATTAATTTTTTTCTCATTTTTCCTCCCTAAATTTTAATTAATTGACAAAATTTTTAAATAGAAATTTATTTAAATTTCTATTTTTTTAATTAAATTTTCTTCATATATCACCTCCTATATTACTGCCTCTCTCTCCTTTCAGGATCTTCCTATGTTGCTTTTAAATATATTTTATTTATTCCACTAATTTAGAATTATTCTTTCCCTCTTTTGAGACCTCTTCTTTTTTCAAAGAGCAAACTGTTAACCTATCTTTTTAATATTGATTATTATAACATTTTCCTTTTATTATTATCAAATATTTTATAAATTTCATTTTTAAAAACATTTAATAGACAAAAGGAGTATTTATAATGATCAGCAGAAGCTCTAGATGGTTAGAAGAAGCAAAAATCATTTATAAAATACTTTCAAACTCACCTAATATAAACAAAAAAGCTAGAATAGAATTAGAGGAATTTAAAGAGAGGCAAAGAAAAGTTATTGAAGCCATAAAAAAAGAAGGTATTGATGCTGCATTTGTTTATTCTGATGAGCATTATAATGGTGATGTACCCTATTTAGCAGGAAATACAAATATTTCAATTGAGCCTGTGGCAGGCATCATAGGTAAAAATGGATTCACCTTCTTGCTGGTTTAGAGGGTGGATACGTTGCTGAACAGTTAGCATATAGATCAGGTGCAAAGGTGCATAAAGTAGAAATGTTAAAGTTGAAATGGTGTTAAAGATGAAATCACAATTAGGATGGCTAAAGGAAATGCACAACACTAATGCTGAAGAATTTATAAAAACAATAGCGAGATTTAGAGGT
>Ga0114921_10000143_pt1 | contig 29124 bp, 23 predicted proteins | sample BentaG_FD_87016 | JGI IMG/M metagenome (GOLD analysis project Ga0114921, IMG submission 87016) | Deep subsurface microbial communities from South Atlantic Ocean to uncover new lineages of life (NeLLi) - Benguela_00093 metaG | ecosystem: Environmental > Aquatic > Marine > Oceanic > Sediment ... | reverse complement strand
TTTGGTAGGAAAATCAGTAGACCAAGTCTCTCCTGTCACATAAGCCGCACCTTCTGAATCCACCGCTATGCCATAGAGCAATTCTTCATAAGAACCACCCAGATAGGTGGAGTAGACAAGAGAAGTTCCTGAATCGTTCACCTTGCTTATGAAGACATCATTCGGTCCTGCAAGGCGTCCCTGAATAGGGTTCCTGGTAGGAAAATTTGAAGAACCTGTACTTCCTGTCACATAAACCGCACCTTCTGAATCCACCGCTATGCCACCACACCCTTCATTTTTAGAACCACCCAGATAGGTGGAGTAGACCAAGACCAGAGGATCAATGATCAATTCATAATTCTTGTTATATTCCTCTACCTCAAAACCGTAAGTGTTATTATCAGTCTTCTTGAACTCAGCCTCTACCTTTACTCTTTTTCCTTCAATCACTTGGTAGCATATGGGCTTTGCATGCTCTAATTCGCCAAACTCAGTCTCCACAACAAGATTGCCCTCTTTATCAATTCTCGTTTTTTCAACATCCTTGTACTCAAAACCTATATCGGAAACTTGTCCACCAGGTCTCACAACAAAATCATATTCAATCTGCTTCTCAATGCCATATACTTTTAAGTCGATATTGGGATACAACTCCTTGTATAGAACCGCCCTTGAGGTCTGAATATTTGTCCGCCATTTCGACTCATCCTTTCCTATGAAATAATTCAGTTTGTGTTCTGTAACATCCACTGGAATAACTTCAGGATTTCTATTCGCATTGATAAAGACTAACCTTGAAACATCTCTATCATATTTGTAGTCTTCATGATTATTGATATCCTCTGGACTCAGTCTCTTAGAGTTAGTGCTTTCTTCCTTTATTCTCCTTGTACTGTCAAAGACTAATCCTTTTTCCGTCAACCAAAGGGTATATTTTGAAGCCTTTGCATAGAAGAGCGCCTTCTCATCGACCTGTCCTTCATTGGGAATAAAATACAGAGGGATTTTCCCGAAATTTGGATTGAGACCTAGATTCCTGGATAATTCCTCGTGTTTGATCTGTCGTTGGTTCGGTTGGATTTGATTTTTTTGCTCAAGACTTGTTGAACCTTGAATCGAAAGTACGATTAACAAAACAAAAAGAAAAGAAATTTTTAAAATAGGTTTAGCCATATTTTCCTCCCATGCTGAGAATAGAATATAGATTTGTGGGGGAAGAGTCAAACAGAACAAGACACACCTCCACAATTCCGTGTGGACACGGTGTGGACAAATTGTGTTGAAAAAGCTCAGTTAAATTAACTCAGGCTAAATCAAAATCAGGATTTTATAGGGGAAAAAATGGTGGAGCTGATGGGATTTGAACCCACGACCTCTTGACTGCCAGTCAAGCGTTCTATCTAGACCTCTCCATGCCCACCTAATCGGTGACGTTTTGTGACGAAAATTGCTTACAATCGCCTACATTTGCGGCTTTGTTGCATGAATCGAAGATATGGGCACCTCTCCCTTTGACAAGCAATTCTATCCAACTGCAACCGATAAAGGCCTGCCCATATCTCGCATCCGATTCAGGATAGCGCAGCCAATCGCAGCTTCCCGCATCTGAGCATCGTCATTCTTAGCTCTCAGCCATCCCCCAATGATTCTCTTGTAACGATAGAATGCATTTTCCGCGTGACTCTGCAAATAGTATCCAGACTGACGTTTCCACTCGGACCATCCCTTGCTCCGGATCTCCGCAATATGACGGTCTCGCTGAGAGGAAGCACTGATAGAATTGTTGGATAACAAAGCGTCTTTTCTCGGCAGCACGATAATCTCGGCTCCCGGTGAATGATGGCCCACAGCCTCATATACCTCCTTCTGGTCATAGAATCCGTCCCCTACGAATCGATCAATTGCTCGGTCAACTTGAACCAGAAGGCTAGGCACCTGAGACGGATCTTGTTCGTTTCCATTAGTGACCTTGGAGGCCAGGATCCGACCATTCTCATCCACACCAAGGTGCAGTTTCTTCCAACGTTTACGCCACCTTTCCCCATGTTTCTTGGAATGCCATTCTCCCTGGCCGCAGATCTTCAAACCTGTGCTGTCTACGATAAAGTGCACAGGGCCGTCCGGCAAGCTCCTGGTGTGCCTGTGGATATTTGCCGATCGATTCCGGCGGGACACGGTCGTGTGATCTGGACAGGGCAGATACAAATCCATTAGTTTTAGGATGGATTTGAGGAATCCTTCCGCCTGGCGTAATGGAAGGTGAAAGACCAGCCTGAGCGTAAGCGAAGTCTCGATGGCGATGTCAGAATAGATCGGTTGGCCGCCTCGCTTTCCGTTCTTTGGAGGTGTCCACGCATCGATGGCATCTCGGCTGAGCCAGACAGTAATATCGCCTCGGTTTCGAAGAGATTTCTCATACTCCGGCCAGTTCTTGACACGGTAGGATGTCTTGTATTTCGGATGTCTATATGCTCTCTTGTGGGCTTCGGCCATGCTGACCTCCATTGGATTTGTGGATTTTATTTGCTTATAATGTGATTGCCCACCGATGCAATGTCAAGACCGCGATGGATTCGTGCACCAAAGCCCTACAGGTTGAAAAATACAGAGCGGAAAGACTGAAAGATGGCGTTAAAAAATCCACAACTAACCGGGAATTGGCTTTACTGAAAAAGATGTTCAATGTTGCAATTGATTGGAGTTACTGTTCAGAAAATCCAGTTCGAAAAGTTAAGCTATTTTCAGAAAAAGATAATTTAAAGGAGAGAGTTCTCTCAGAAAAAGAGGAAACAGGGCTTTTAGAAGAGAGCGCAGACCATCTCAAACCTATAATCCTTACAGCACTTAACACAGGAATGCGAAGGAACGAGATTCTAACCCTAAAGTGGAACCAAATTGATCTAAATCTCAGGTTTATTCAGGTTCTAAAGACAAAAAGCGATAAAAACCGGATTATTCCAATCAACGATGTGCTGCTAAAGATTCTAAATGCACTTCGGGAGAAGGGCGGAAATTGCCCCTATGTTTTCCCCAATTCAAAAACAGGCAAACCTCTTCGAACTGTGCGAAGAAGTTTTGAGAATGCATGCAGGAGAGCGGGAATTGAAAACATGAGGTTTCACGATCTCAGACACAGCTTCGGAAGCCGATTGATTCGAAAAGGAGTTGATATTGTAACAGTTCAAAACTTGCTCGGCCATCACAGCGTCACAATCACTCAGCGCTACACCCACTCAAACCTTGATCAGAAAAGAGAGGCGGTTGAGCTTTTAACCCGAAAAAAGGCCAAAAGACCTTCCGAGTTGGCACACATTTGTCACATGGAAGAGAAAGGACAAAAAAAGAGAGAGGCAACTTCCCTATTTTCAATGAATTAGAGATGAGAGAAAAAAGTAGGACACATGACTCTGGATCATGGAATCGGGGTTCGAATCCCTGCTTCCCAGCCAGTCTGATTTGCTTAATTTCTCCTGAAATCTAGGTTCTAATTTTTCTGCTAAAGTTTCCCAGTCACTTGATGTGTGGTGGCGAACTGTCGACACCAGCCTTGATTGGCATTACAAATCCAGGTCTCTGTCGCCACTTCAAAGGAAATCTCTTCAGCCCCAGGATCAAGAGTCAACTTGAGGGCAAGGATGCGGTCTTCGGTATCATCATCTCCTTCTCTCTTTCCTGCGCTAAGCGTATTTTTTCCAAACTTAGCACCAGAGATAGGTTTTACCTTTATCTGAGCTGGGGATGCTAGATTGTTCCATTTGTATCCGCCTGCGATATCAACTTTTAGGAAAAGGTATGCTGTGCCTTGTTCAGGATCGGAGGAATCACGATGGAGCAATGCCTCCATCATAAAGGGTGCTGCAGGTTCTTTCTCAGAGGCAACACATTGGAGCGTCTTAAGCTGTACACGCGGTGGTATCTGACTGATTAAAACCTCATCTGTAGTCTGACTGATGATGGGAATTGCACCAGATACACGATATTTCCCTCTCCACAACAGCAATGGCTCTTCGCCTTTTCCCATTTTGGCCGCCACTGTGGCCGTGAATTCCAAGTCTTCAGCGTCCTTGTCTCGTGACCAAACAGCACCAAGAGAATGCGGATAGATGTCTTTATCCCTCCGCCTTTTTCCAGCAACCAGTTTCTCTTTTTTGAGTTCAATTCCCTTTGCTTCGGATAAAAGGATGAAAGCTGCTTCAGCATTATCAAAGTAAGCATCATTCTCATCATCGGGTCGTATAGTTAGATAGAGACGACTTTGTCCGCCAGGTGTAATCTCTGGAGGAAGTGTACCAGCTTCAAGAGTAAAAGGAGGATTTTCTTCGCCTTCCTCGGCTATACGCTCAACCTTCAAAGGGAAAAGCGAAGACTTTGGAACCTGTGTCCCGGGCACTTCATCATTGTTCTGAAGCGAAGTCATCGAACGTCTTCTCTTTGACAGCTCCTGCCATTCCTCATCGGAAATACCTGATGGTCCGACCTTCTCTTCAAGGAACTGTTTAAGCTCATCGGGATTAGCCCATTCCCAACTGGCAAGGAGTGTACCATCCGGGGCGATGACGAACTCCATGTTTGGCATTCCTCCATAGGTCTTCTGCATGGGATTCTCCATCTTATCGATGATCCAAGGGATTTCGAATTCAAGCTCTGCGCTGGCCAGCCGGGTGTATTCTTGACGCTCCTTTAGACTGTCAGGTTGGCCGAAGCCGTAAAAGCTGGGGTGTGGTTCGCGGCTCAGAACATAATAGAAAGAAACATCTCTGGTACCATAAGCTTTTCTCAGAGCCTCCTCACGGGAGACTACATTGCGCCAAGGAGGTCACGTACAGCCTCCCCACTGGATAACCAGAATGGTGTCCTCGTAAAAATTGGTGAAAGGAATCTTATTGAGGTTTTTATCGAAAACCACTGCATCAGGAACCTTCTTGCCGATAGCAGGAGAACGTTCATTCCATGGTGGACGCTGACGTCTTGCCTGAGCTAAACTTACAGAGCTGAGGACTAACAGAAGAAAAATAGATAATAAGGAAACAGAAATTCTCCATTTTTTCATTCTTCTCCTCCTTGCCTTACTTGTCTAAAATCGAAGGGATTGATTTCTCGAAGATAATATTCGTTCAGTATGATTTCAATCCGAAAAGTCGCGAGCAAAGGGATGAGAACCATCTTTCTAAAATTTAAATTTGGATTATACAGAAATGAATAAACAAAAGCAAAGTTTTTAGCATTGCCTTTCCAACTGCAATTTATTAGAATTATAACGCTTTTTTGCTCATAGATGCGGATTTATTCATACACACAAAAATAAAGTATCTCTGCAAAAATAAAAATTATAAATAACACGCAAAATGGACAACGAAAATCGTACTTTCTCCCAGGAGTGATAAAATGAAAAGAAAAACAGATAAAAAATCTGATATAAGAAAAAAACAATACATTAAAGAACTTCTCAATAAAGATATCAAAGACCTGAAATTCTGTGTTCTAGGAGCCGGTCACGGGGGATTAGCCATGGCTGGTCATCTGGGCATAAACGGATTTAAAGTCAATCTATTTAATAGAGGTCAACAAAAAATTCGTCCTGTCAGTAAAAGAGGAGGAATTAAGGTCGAAGGAGAAGTCAAAGGTCTAGGAAAGGTTAATTTGGCCTGTAAAAACATAGAAGAATGTCTTGACGGAGTGGATGTTCTCATGGTGGTCGTGCCTGCAAATGCTCATCGCTTTATAGCACAGATCTGCGCTCCCTATCTCAAAGAAAATCAGGTTGTGATCCTTAATCCAGGCCGGACAGGAGGAACTTTGGAATTCTTTCATGTCCTCAGGGATAAGGGCTTAAAGAGATTTCCCTTTCTTGCCGAAGCCCAAACATTTCTTTATGCATCACGGGCTCTGGGGCCTGCCCATGCCAGAATCTTTTCCGTCAAGAATGCTGTCCCTCTGGCAACTCTGCCCGCCTACTGGATTCCAGGTGTGGTGAAGATCATCAATCGCGCTTTTCCCCAGTTTGTTCCTGGTGACAACATCTTCAAAACAAGCTTTGACAACATAGGCGCAGTTTTTCATCCCGCTCTTACCATACTTACCGCATCCTGGATCGAAGAGACACATGGTGATTTTGAATACTACATCCAGGGAGCCAGCGAGTCTGTCTCCAAGGTATTGGAAAGATTGGATCAAGAGAGGCTGGATGTTGCCGCAGCTTTAGGTATAAAAGCCATGAGCGCCAAAAACTGGCTTTACACAGCTTACAGCGCAACTGGAAAAGATCTCCGTGAAGCCATTCATGATAATCCAGGTTATTTAGGTATAAAAGCTCCGGATAGACTTCACCACCGCTATATCGACGAGGACGTTCCCATGAGCCTTGTTCCCCTTGCATCAATCGGAGAGATGTTGAAAGTTGAGACACCTTCTATTAAATCCATCATCCACTTAGCCTCCATTATGAGAGATAAAGATTTTTGGGAAGAGGGCAGAACTGTTACTAAATTGGGTATTGAAGGTATGTCTATCAAGGAGATTCGCCTTTTGGCAGTAACAGGTGAAATCTAAAGTGGCTGCGTTCCACAAAAGAAAAATTTTAGGTGCCTCTATAGGCCACTGCGTTCATGTCGCTGGAATCCTCAATTTTCTAAAATTAGCCGAACGCTACGACTATGAAACGCTTTCTCTGGGGCCTGCAGTATCCCTGGAAAGGTTAACAGAGGGGATAAAGGAGCATAATCCCGACATCATTGCGATCAGCTATCGTCTTACATCAGAAGTGCTTGAAAAATTGATGACATCATTTAAAGCAGAAGTAGAAAAGAACGGATGGCAGGAAAAAACCTTTGTGTTCGGAGGAACACCTCCAGTAGCCGAAGTTGCTCAAAAGAGCGGGCTGTTTGATGCTGTTTTCAGCGGTCTTGAACCATTGGAGAAAATAACTTCTTTCCTTAAGGGAAAAATAGAAGAAGCAAAGTCAGAGGAAGTTCCACCTCAGAATCTCATCGACCGAATCGCATCCAACGCGTCTTATCCTCTTCTCCGCCACCATTTCGGGCTGCCCACAGTTGAGGAGACGATCGAAGGAGCCAGAGAACTAGCTCTTTCCGAGACTATAGATGTTATCTCCATCGGTCCTGACCAGAATGCTCAAGAAAGCTTTTTCCGTCCGGATGAAATGAAAAAAGGGCAAGATGGAGCAGGTGGTGTTCCACTGAGAAAGCCTGAAGACCTTGAAGCCTTTTATGAAGCCACACGCTGCGGAAATTTTCCTCTCCTTCGCTGTTACTCCGGCACAAGAGACCTGATTAAATGGGCAGAGATGTCGCTAAAAACGATAAACATTGCCTGGGGAGCTATTCCCCTCTTTTGGTACAACCGGCTGGATGGACGCTCTGAGAGAACTCCATTGGAATCCATAACAGAAAATCAGAAAGCTATGAAATGGTACGCCGAGCACAAAATTCCTCTGGAAGTCAATGAATCTCACCACTGGAGCTTAAGGGATGCTCCTGATGCTGTGGCTGTAGCTGCTGCTTATTTGGCGGCATACAATGCCAAAAAAATGGGAATCGCTCATTATGTTTCGCAATACATGTTCAACGCCCCAAATAAGACTTCGCCTTTGATGGATCTGGCAAAAATGCTGGCTAAAATAGAACTCATCGAAGCTCTACATGATGAAGATTTCACCACGATTCGTCAAACGAGAACAGGATTAGCCAGCCTCTCCCCTGACCCTGATGTAGCCAAAGGACAGCTCTCCTCTTCTTCTCTGTTTCAGCTGGCTTTGGAACCAAAAATTGTGCATGTTGTCGGTTTCTGCGAAGGAGACCATGCCGCCCTTCCCTCTGATATCATGGAGAGTGCCAGAATTATCCAAGGTGTTATCGAAAATTTCTCGCTGGGACCTCCTCAAATATTGAATGATTCCCGGCTCAAAAAAAGAAAGGATGAACTCGTCGAAGAAACAAAATATATTCTCGAAGCGATAAAAAATCTATCGTCTGAAAAAATCGAAGATCCTTGGACAGCCCCTAAGAGTCTTGCTCAGGCTGTTAAAGTAGGGCTGCTTGATGCTCCCCATCTTTGCGGCAATCCTCACGCGGCTGGAAAGGTTATTACTCAAATCATAGAAGGAGCTTGTGTAGCGGTCGACCCCCAATCTGGAAAACGCCTTAGTGAAAAAGAAAGGATTTCCCGCTTATTAAGCCAATCCGCTTAAGCAGCCTTAAGGATCGGAACCCGAAGCTTTTTCTTTTCTGAGCAGCTCCTCAACTATTTCCACAGCATCCCTGACGAATTTTGTACATTTCGTATTGAACACATCATCTTCCTCTGCTTTCTTGTGCTCTTCAGGATTGCTTAGGTCATAGCCTATCAGGTCACGGCATCTTATGGAGCCATTTCTGGCTTTGAATCGCGAAGCTAACTCCTGGCATATTCCATAGGTTCTCTCTTTAGCCTCTAAATCTTCTTCTTCAGACATTCCGTCATTCAGCCCGATAACCATCATAGCCCCGGTTACGGCCCCGCAGACCTCGCCCATGTGGGCGATCCCACCGCCAAAAGGCGTGGCAATCTTCAGGGCGATTTTACACTCAAGACCGAACTCGGGCGCAAAAGGTGAAAAAACAGATTGGGCACAGTTAAAGGTTCCCTTGAAACAATTGACGGCTTCTTCGGCTTTATCCATCAACAGAATTTCAGGTCGCTTACTTTTCGCAGGGCTTCCTCGGCTGATATCTTCACATAGTGATTTTTATCTTTTACCAATCCGACTAAGAGAGGCAGGGACTCATCTCCCCCAATCTTTCCTAGAGCCTGGGCAGCAGACCGTCTGACATCGACATTAGATTCCTTGACCACAGCCTTGATATGCTCTACGGAGAAAGGATTCTTTAAGTTTCCCAAGATTTTTAATACAGCACTCTTTACATACCAGGGAGATGTTAATAATTTATGATAGACCACTTCGAGCTCCAGATCGTCTCTTTTTCCTAACTCATTGATGATAAAATCGCGAATCTCTTCGCAAGGATACTCCACTACATCCAGCAGGAATCGGGATACCCAGGGGGCTTTAATTCTCGCGATGAATTTTATGATTTTTACCTTTATCCTCTTCTCCTCAACCGAATTTACACCTCTAAAAACAGGTTGATATCTGTAATTGTTTTTCTGCCTTTGCGTTTTTAGATTTTTCAAAGGTCCTTTATATGCTCGAGATACTGGCTGATTCCGGTCTCCGAGGAATCCCTGGTGAGGTTCGTAGTCTTGAAAAGAAGTCTGCCTTAAGCGCTTGATGGCTGTTTGCCGAATAATTTTAGGAGATGTTTCCCCGTTGAGGACCGATAGAAGAAGAACAACCTTTTCTTCTTCCTGCAGGCTGTGAATGTTTTGGTGGAAAAATTGCAGCTTCTCTTTGGATGTTAGGTCTGTTAATATCTCTGTAAATTCCTGAAAATCCATTTTAAAACAATAATCAGGACAGATTATGTTTTGTAGCGCTTTTCTCTGGTATGATCTTTTTTAATTTTCGGCTTTTTGCGAGTTTTAAATCCCTCCTGATCCTCAACCGTACCTTACTTGCAGGAAACTTATAACACAGGAAAAAATTTAATGTCAAATAAAAAAATACCAACAGGGGTGGCGTCTCAACATTTGACATTAATCTAGAATTTATGACATTTTCTAAAATGTTAAATGTTGAGAGGCGACCACTAATTATTTAATTCTCAATTAAAGAAAGGATATTGAAATGAGAGAGACAATTCTTAAGAAACTGGCTTACTGGCATGCTTCTTATCCGTGGCGGATGTTACTGGTTGTGCTGATTTTGACGCTGATTTTTGGATTTTTTGCAACACAATTGAAACATACTATGCGCTGGTCAGATTTACTCCCGGCAAAGAATAAAAGAACTATCGAATTCAACAGAATTCTTGACGAATTTATTGCGGCCAGCGGAATCATCGTGGTTGTTCAAGGCGAGGAACAACACATAAAACAATTTGCAGATGCGCTTGCACCGAGACTTTTAGGAGCGAGAGAAACCAGCAAGAATGTCGAGCTCCAGAAAAAAATCGATAAACTTGAGGAAAAAATTGATAAATTAAAGCAAAGGGAGGGAAAGGAAAAAGAGATAGCAAAACTTCAATCCCAAATAGATACGCATCGAGCCCGGATGAACAAAAAGCTGATTCAGCGTGTTGATTACAAAACAGAAGTTGATTTTATTCAAAATCATGGCTTAATGCTCATCAAAAAAGATGACCTGAAAAACATTAAAGATGTTTTTAAGGACCCCAACCTTTCTGGTTTGGTGAGGAATATCAATAACAGCATGGAGCAGGAGTATGTGGGACAGGAGGAGTCGATTTCCACCCGCGAGAAAGAAGACCAGGCTGTGGTTTTCCTGGACGGAATTCAGAACCTGGTTCGATTGATGCAAAAATACGTTCTCATTGAAGAAATCTCAGAAAGAGAAGCACGAGATGCAGTGGATAAACTTCTTCTGGGCGAACCCTATTTTCTATCCTACGACAAAACAGCTCTTATCATGAACGCTATCCCCACCTTTACCATTATGGATACAGATCTTCTGGTGAAAGGAACAGATACCATTCAAGCTATAGTGAATGACTTATTAAAAGACTTTCCTGGAATTGAAGCAGGATTGACCGGTATTATTCCGTTAGGCCGTGATGAGATGGTCTATTCTCAACAGAGTTTAGGTTATACAAGTTTAATTGCCTTCATAGCCATCCTGTTGTTGTTGATAATATCCTTCAGAATGTGGGTAGCGCCTGTTTTTGCCATGTTTAATCTTCTGGTCGGTGTTTTATGGGCCATGGGAGTAGCTGCTGTTGTGGTTAAACAGCTAAACATTTTTACCTCCATGTTTGCTGTAGTCCTGCTTGGTTTGGGAATTGACTTCTCTATTCATATCATTTCAGGTTTTACTGAATGGCGAGCTGCTGGGAAGAGTATTGCTGAATCGATGGAGCAGACCTTTCTAAAAAGCGGTAAAGGAATTTTAACAGGCGGATTAACTACTGCCTGTGCTTTTTTAACGATGGTCATCAGCAGTTCTCGTGGCATGAAAGAGATGGGATTGGTTACAGGCACAGGACTTTTAGCGATACTACTAACATCCTTCCTCTTCTTACCGATATTGCTGGTTTTTCGTGAACGCCGCCTGAAGAAAAGGCGCCAAAGGGGAAAAGAACTATTTGTAAGGCGGGATATTTCTTTTCGATTTCTTGGAAATATCGGAGACTGGCTGAGCCGCCACTACATATTTACAATTCTTGCTTCAATTGTTTTCACTGTATCGTTGGTTCTGGCCGCATCCAACATCACTTTTGACCATAATTATATGAATATAGAACCTGAAGGATTATCTTCGATCCTCCTTCAAGATACAGTCCTGGATAAGTTTGATCTCACTATGGATTACGCATCCGTTTTAGCCAGTAGTGTGGATGAATCCCGTGAAATTGCCAAAAAATACCGCGAAATGAGCTCTGTAGCGATGACCGAGGACATTACCCTGTATTTACCATCCGTGGATGAACAGCAAGGAAGAATTCCTTATATAGAGGAAATCGCAAAAGCCGTTGAGGCGGCTCCGGTTAAATCGACGATGAGTGATGCTGAATTGTCCTTTCTAAAAGAGGAAATCGTGCGACTGCAGATGAACATCATGGAGCTACAAGACATGGCCTATCTTGGTGGACGTGATAAAGTAGATACAAAGTGTAAAGAAATTGTTGGCGACCCTGACCAGCCTGAGCCCAAAAATATGATCCAAGAATTTCAGAAGTTATTGGACAATGACAACCCTTCAGCTGCAAAAAGATTGTCTGTACTCCAGAAAGTTTTTGCCCCTTATTTCAAAGAATCGAGCATAAAAATGTGTTCCGTTGATCCCCTTCAACTCGAAAACTTGCCTCCATCCATCTTGGACCGCTACGGTAATAAGTCCCGAACAAATTTCTTAGTCACCATATTCCCAGCAGGAAATATCTGGCAAGATGCAGGTGTTCTCAAGCGCTTTGTGAATGATTTGGATAAAGTCAACGACAGAGCAACTGGTATGCCCCCTGTGTTTCGGACGTTGATTGAGATTATCGGTCGCGATGGGCGAAATGCCGCTTTGTTAACATTGTTCATAGTGTTTTTCCTGCTCTGGTTGGATTTCCGCAAACCGCAACTTGCATTGATGGCCATGATTCCTCTGGCAATCGGTGTATTCTGGATGGTGGGACTCATGTACCTTACAAGAATGCAATTCACGGTAATGAATGTTATGGGATTGCCCATGATTCTCGGCATTGGTATCGATGATGGGGTACACATTGTCCACCGCTGGAGAATTGAAGGAAAAGGAAAAACACGGACCGTGTTTTCCAGCACCGGCAAAGCCATTCTGCTTACCTCTTTGACCACTATGCTGGCCTTTGGCTCCTTGATTTTCTCCATATGGCGCGGTTTTGGTCAACTTGGAGGCGCACTCTTCCTCGGCGTGGGTGCCTGCTTCCTGACAACCGTGATTGTTTTATCAGGAATTATTGGTTTAGTCGAAAGAAAAAAACAGACTTAAATCTGATACCCCAATCCCAACAGAATGTGCCCCGCTACATTCGGAACATCAGCATGACCTTCCACGATGGGAACCCGAACAAAGGAAACTGTCAGCTTTCCCTCTATAGAAGCAAAAAGCCCTTTCCAGAGAAAGATTCGCTTTCCAACAGCACCCTGGATAGCCCCTCCAGAAATGTAGAATCCCTGGCCAAGGATTCCTTTCGACTCATCAAAAGGCTTGTTCCTGACTGTGCTCTCTGGATGAGTCACCACCAATCCAACACCGAATCGCCAGATAAACCTTCTCATGCTCCATGCTCTGTTCACGGTAACGATGTTAAAGCCATCAGAAATCGAAAATCTTTGCACTCCAGCAGGAGGATCGTCAAGGTAAATCTTGTGGTGCACTAGCTCAAGTTCCCAGGCTCGGTCTTCAGACCAGCGACCGACTCGTAATGTATAGTATGGAAATCCTTCGAAGGAATGCTCTTTGTAATGGGCTGTGAGCTTTATATTAGGATTGCCTTCTTGAACAATTTTTAGCGAAGTCGGCAGATTCCAAGCAGTTCCTAAAAAACCTTCGAAGGTCCAGTTATCGCCCGAAGCCGGCACAGAGAGAATGCCAACCAGCATCAAGATTGTACAGAAGACTTTCATTAAACCTCTTTCGACAGAGTCCAAAATTTAAATTTGGTAACTATTCATATTTATTTTCTCGATTTGCTACTGCTCTTTTAGAGATTTACAGGTTCGCACACAGACCAGCCACCTGAAAGCCAATACATTTTTTTTAAATACTTATCAAAAAAATTATAAAAAAGCAAAAATTTCATCTCACAGACTATTACAGTTGAATCGATTGTCAGCTCTTATCGGGATACAAAATTCCAATAAATACCAAGAAAAGATGGAATAAGGAAAGGAGTGGCAGCGCTACGGGGATTCGAACCCCGGTTTGATGGCTGAGAACCACCTGTCCTAGTCCCCTAGACGATAGCGCCACCCGGGTAATAGAGCAACAAATTACCAGATAACATGTGTATTGTCAACGATTTTCGTCGATTTTTGATCCCCCATAATTTTAAGCTATATAACCGTAATTTCAGTTAATTTAAGTGCATTTTGACCCGCCATGACATGGCCTTTGGTCTACACCTCTTTAAAAACTGAGGGATTAATCAAAGTTTGGTCTGTCCAGCTTCAAACCAAATTCCCCACTCATATTCCCCGAGCAAGAATCATCGTGAGATAAGCTTTGCGTGTCTGGGCAATACAATGTGAAAGCATATATTGTGTCATGCAGCAATTTCCTCTTGACATTTATATTTTTCATATTAAAATAGTCTAGCAGCCATCAAGCAGCTAATAATTAGGTGTTGAAAAGATAAAAAGACAAAGTTAACGAAATAGCCATTAGGAAATGTAAAATGAAAGAAAAAAGAGAACAGGCAAGGCTGGATATGAATTTGAGAGTGGACTGGAGAAAAGCAACAGAAACATCCAACATTATATTAAAACATCCAGATGTTACCAAAAATATATCCGCAGGCGGGCTCTGTTTGATTATGGATGAAAAGATAAAAATTGGAGATGGATTGCAGATGAGAATGGAATTGCCCTCAAAAAAAACTATCGACGTACGAGGAAGAGCCATGTGGATAAGCGAATATGAAATAAACAGAATGGAAGACAAAAAGATGTACTACACGGGGATTGAATTCACAGGAATTCAAGATGAATATAAAGAAGAATTAAATAAATTAGTGTTTAAACATCTGCTCTCAAAGCCTGAATAACTAAGCCAATCAAAAGTTAAAGCCTAGCTCTAGCTCCCCACCAAATAGAATGAAAGCGAGAAAAGGAATCTTCCTTGCTTCTCGCAACGATACTCAGGATTCTTTTCAACGGTAGAGCTGAGCTGCGCAGTCAAAGTTCTTAAGATTTCTTTTTATGCATTTTTTTAGTGTGGGGTTCTATGTGAATCAGAGTATTCACCGGACGGGACAATCTTTTATTAATGTTTTCTTCAATCTTCATCGAAATTTCATGACCTTCCAAAACTGTCAGCTTTGAGTCAACCAGAATATGCACATCCACGAATAGCTCTGCCCCAAGCTTTCTTGTCCGTAAAGCATGCCAATGGAATACATCTTTTTCTTCAGCCAATACTTCTTTGATGGCTTTGATGGATTCTTTATCAGCTGAACCTTCAGATAGTTCTATTAAACCCTCGTAAATTATTTTTCCTGAGAGCGCTATAATCATGAAGCCCACCACAATTGTCGCTGCATGGTCAGCATATCCCCAACCGAATAGACTTGCCAAACCTCCAATCAAAACTGCCATGGAGGAAAAGGAATCTGAACGATGGTGCCAGGCATTTGCGTATAAGGCTGGACTCATAGTTTCTTTTGCGATTTTGCGCGTTAGGAAAAAAAGGACTTCCTTTACGACGACAGAGACAGCAGCCACGATTAAAACCCAAGAGCCAGGAAAATTTTCTTTGCCTTTATAGATGGATGAAGTAGCAGACCAGACGAACCCAAAACCTGCTGCTAAAAGGATAAGGGCTATAAACTGGCAAGTAATAGTCTCTATCTTGCTGTGCCCATAAGGATGGGACTGGTCTGGTGGCCTATGGGATAATTTTGCACCTATTAAGACGATGAAATCTGTGGCTAAATCTGATACAGAATGAACGCCATCAGCAATGAGGGCAGAGGACTTAATCAACAGTCCGACAATTAACTTTAAAATAATCAGAAATACATTGGCTCCAGCTCCCCGAAGAGTTATGGAACGTATCTTCTCTTGCCTTATCTCTTGTGTTTGAAGCATCATAGCTTATTTCAATATGAAGAGAGAGGAAATTGTTCTCATCTCTTTAAAGGCCAAATCTTAAAACCCAATTGTTGAGATTGCCGCGCTCCCTCTGGCCGCCCGCAATGACTGTTTAAATCACATAGCTTAGGGCTAAACCCTATTTCTATTCACTAAAAGTTTATTCTCGAATTATAAGAATTTTCATATTTTTTTACAAACTTTTCAAATTAGTGACTCTGTAATACCGTGACTCCGGATTATATTTTCAATTCAATATTTTGAGAAAATCCCCAATTACGCGTATTGATTGTAATACGGAGAGAATTATGGTAGAAAATTGGGGCAAAGAAATGAGGAGGTTAAATGCTCTTTATCGAATCCTCGTTCTTTAAGAAATACTTGCTGCCGGGTTTTGTTTTTCAATCCGTGGTTATAGCCGGAGGCTACGGAACAGGCCGGGAGATTGTTGAGTATTTTCTTGAATATGGCGCACTCGGGGGACTTTTGGGGATGCTATTGATGACGACTCTTATGTGGTCGGTGATGCTGGCTGTGACTTTTGAATTTTCCCGAATTTTTCGTGCCTATGACTACCGCACTTTTTTCATGAATTTGCTCGGACGTTATTGGTTTATCTTTGAAATTCTTTATCTCATCGCCCTGCTTCTTGTTCTGGCAGTCATAGGATCTGCTGCCGGGATTTTGCTCAGGGATAATTTTGGCCTTCCTTACTTGATCGGAGTAATCATTATGCTCTCAGCTATAGGATTTCTCACCTTTAAAGGAAGCGGTTTGATCGAAAAATTCCTTTCAACCTGGTCAATCGTCCTTTACATCATCTATGGAGCATTTCTTATTGCAGCTTTCATAAAATTTGGTCCCCAAATCCAGAAAAATCTGGCTGAGGCTGTTATACTCCCCCGTTGGGCATTAGGGGGCTTCAAATATGCCCTCTACAACATGGCCATTATTCCTGCTGTTCTCTTCTGCCTCTGTCACATTGAGACAAGAAAAGAAGCCATTTGGGCGGGTCTTATGGGAGGAATAATCGGTATTCTTCCTGGTCTTTTATTCTACATTGCGGTTGTCAGTCACTATCCATCTGTTCTTCCAGAAGAAGTGCCGGCAGTTTTTGTCCTCCAAAAAATCGATTTTCGCCTCTTGCTCATAGTTTTCCAAATTGTTCTCTTTGGTACCTTGATCGAAACAGGGACTGGTTTTATCCATGCTGTTAACGAGAGAATCCAATCAACTCTACATGCCAGGGGAAAGGAATTACCCAGTAAGGCAAGACCCTTGATTGCGTTGGTCTTGCTTTTATGCGGCCTGGGAATTTCAACTTTTGGTTTGATTGAGCTCGTGGCAAAAGGATACGGAGCCTTAAGCTGGGGAGTTTTTGCTGTTTTCATCGTTCCCCTCATGACAATAGGTGTGTATAAAATAATTAAAAAAAGCAAATAAGGGTCAGGTCTACACTTTTAACTTTTTTCATAGAGAGTAAATAAATTTTTTTTGTTAAACAGTAATTCGATTAAGTTAAAAGTGTAGACCTGACCCTGAATTCTTTATTGACAAAAATTTAAGATTATTATATGAATATATGTTCATATGTTTACTTAACATGAGAGATACATTAAGAATTTTCAAAGCCCTTTCAGATCCTACCCGCCTTCGGATAATGATGCTTCTCCTAAAAAGAGAACTTTGCGTCTGCGAGCTCTCCTTTATTCTTAAGATGGAACAATCGAGGATATCTCATCAGTTGAGGATATTAAGAGATGCTGACTTGGTCGAAGATATCAGAGATAAGCAGTGGATCATATATAGGATTCCAGATTCAGTGAGAAAAAACCTAGATCTTCTCCTTGAGGAGTTTATAAAAAGAAGGCTGAAAAATTCAAAAGAGATCAAGGATGACATGATAAATCTGGAAATCTGTCTGAAAGAAGAGTTAAGAAAGAGAAATAAATGAAAGAGGAGAAAGAAACAGTATGAAGGATAAATGGATTTTTATTCTGATAATATTAGTTTTTCTGGCTGCCTATTTCATACCTTTTAATCAATTAAGAGTCCAGCAAAGCATCATTGAAGCCTTTCTTCTCCTCCAGGAATATGCCCGAGAACATGTTTTCCTCTGCCTCATTCCTGCTTTTTTTATTGCTGGAGCAATAACTGTCTTTTTGAGCCAGGCAGCAGTGATAAAATATTTCGGAGCTCAAGCGAAAAAAATTATTTCCTACAGTATTGCCTCTGTATCAGGTGCTATCCTGGCAGTCTGCTCCTGCACAGTCCTTCCTATCTTTGCCGGGATTTACACTAGGGGAGCAGGAATCGGACCAGCCACTGCCTTTCTTTACTCTGGGCCTGCCATCAATGTTCTAGCCATCATCCTTACCGCAAAGGTTCTGGGCTACAGGCTCGGTTTAGCCAGAGTTCTGGGGGCAATAATTTTTGCTGTTGTTATCGGCTTAATCATGCATTTTCTGTTTAAGAAAGATGAGAAGGAAAAAAGAGATCAATCAGAATTTATCGAGCCGGAAGAAGCAAAAGAAAAAAGACCAATGTGGAAGACGATTTCTTACTTTGCCGCCATGATAGGAATACTTGTCTTCATAAACTGGGGAAAATCCGACCCAGCTTTAAAATTCTGGCACTTCATCTACCAGGCTAAATGGTTCATCGGAGCTATTTTAGCCATCGTTCTCGCCTGGATGATCATCACCTGGTTTAAAAAAACAGAACTTAAAGAATGGACTCTTTCTACCTGGATATTTGTTAAACAGATACTGCCTCTTCTTCTTGTTGGTGTGCTAATTGCAGGATTCCTGTTGGGGAGGCCAGATCATGAAGCTCTCATTCCCAGCCAATGGGTGGCCAAATTAGTCGGAGGAAACAGCCTAGGAGCTACTCTTTTTGCCTCTGTTGCAGGAGCCTTGATGTATTTTGCCACTCTAACCGAAATCCCTATACTTCAAGGCCTTTTAGGAGCGGGCATGGGACAAGGGCCTGCCCTGGCATTGCTTTTGGCTGGTCCTGCACTTTCACTGCCAAACATGCTGGTTATCAGGAGCATCATTGGGACTAAAAAGACCCTTGTTTATGTCGCACTGGTAATCACCATGGCCACAGTGTCAGGTCTTATCTATGGGGCTATCAGTACCTAACTTGCCTAAGATGATACCTTTTTAAAGGAGGTAAATATGGAAATAAGAATTCTAGGACCGGGTTGTCCACGCTGCAGCGAGGTTGAAAAAAGAACGATAAATGCCTTAGCCGAATTAAACCAAGCGGCTGATGTTCAAAAAATCACTGACGTCAAGCAAATTGCTGAATATAAAATAATTAGCACCCCAGGCTTGGTGATAAACGGTAAAGTGAAATCTTACGGTCGAATTCCCTCCCTTCAGGAAATCAAAACCTGGATTGAAGAAGAGTTGTGACATATCGTGATAACCTTAAAGGATGAGAAATATTAACCCTAAAAATCATCTGTAAAGGCGATTTACTTATTTTCATAAATATTAAACAATAAATTCTCTAGTAGATGTTTATTCTAAATGGTAACTAATAGAAAACACTTATATTATTGGCCAAAACACCTGGTTTTTATTATAGAAATTTAAATATTCTTCAAGGAGAAAATAAAATCGCCTCAGATAGCAAAAGGCCTGGAGCCAATCCATTGATAGCTCAATTATACGCAATCATGATCAGGACAATCCGCACGATTGACTCATGGATATCTTTCCTACTCCGCCCAGCCTATTACTGGTTAGCCCAAACAGGAATCTTAAGGCGATTGGTGCCTATACAGAAAAAAGTCCGAGTTCCTTCTTTTAACCGATCTTCTGGAAAAGACCGATGGCGGATTCGGCGTCCCTATCATCTTTTTGTAGACGAGGCGTCTCTTTCTAAGGGTAATTCCAATCATCTGACTTCACTTGAACCGAAGATGCTGCAATCTAATGAAAAGGCTAGCAAAAACGATGGTGAGATTTATGGTCTTACAGAACAAATTCGAAATATCCATAAAGAGCTAACGCTGTGTGGAGAACCAAGAAATGCTCTCTTAGGCCTTTCAGATGATTTTCTGACCTACATCTCATCAATCTTGAAAGATGAATCGCCAAAACCTCCAAAGGCATCGTTGAATCAATGGTCTGAAGTGCTTTCTATTCTTCACACCCACTGGATAATCCCCTTGCTTTATCGACTTGTCAGCACAAGGCCACAAGAGTTCCGTCCTCCAGATGAGGTCTTCCGCCGGATGAGAAAATCGTTCCTGGCAAGCCGTGTCCGCTGTCTTTACATGGAAAGACAACTCGGTGAAATCAGCGAGGCGTTCCAAAACGAAGGGATCCGAACGCTTGTTCTGAAAGGACCTGCTACGGCATGGTCAGCATATCCTGATCCAGCAATGAGACCCAGCAGTGACCTAGACCTTCTGGTGCTTCCAGAACAAATAGCCCAGACCCGGACACTTTTGGAACGTTTGGATTATAAATGCTTGGGAAAAAGATACGAACACTCAAAGGATTTCTTCTGTGAAGAGACTTTTATCCCTCAAAGGAATTCAAGGGATAACCGGGCGATCGAGCTCCATTGGGATCTGCACTCTTTCTCAGGGATCAAAAGAGACGGGAAGGTAGAAGACCTCTTCCACAGAGCCGTGAAAATTGAGCTGCTGAGTGTAACATTCGAGACCTTGCATCCGGTTGATGCTCTCATTCATAGGGCGCTCAACATGACTTTATGGCACAACAAGGCCATTCGGTTAATCTGGATTTACGACATTGCCTTGCTTGCACGGTGCCTAAAGGTGCCAGATGACTGGAAGGTACTCCAAGAAAGGAGTGTTGCTTGGAGAGCCCGCCTTGCCTTAGAGAAATCAATAAAAATAGCTCAGGTTTGGGTTGGACTTCAGTTGCCCGATGTATTCAAAGATTTCTCAAGCTGGCCCAGGCCAACAGAGAGTGAAGTCGCTGCCTGGTCCGATGTCATACACAGGTACGACCGGATAAACAGCTACATCAAACTTCATTGGTCAAATTCTTCTGGCATCTTTAAAAAGGTTCGCTTTTTGTTTCATCTTCTTTTTCCTGATCCCAAAACCATACGAATGGACTACCCTCCCAAACGTAAATGGCTGCTTCCCCTGTCCTATGTGCGTCGCTTGTACAGATGGTTCGTGCAATTCTTTGTTAAACGTATCATTCCTTCAAAACAGAGAGGATAAATCGTGAGAAAAAGCTGGTTTACCTATCTGAAACAAGGACTTTCCAGGAAACAGCCCAGGGACCGCATCGCAGGAAAGAAAGGCTACACCGACATCAAGTCTAACCTCAAAAACCTCCACCCTTTTTTCAAGCGGCATTGGCGTAAAGGCTTGCTGGGCGTTCTTATCATCATTTTCACCTCTATGCTTGGTTTTCCTCAACCTCTTATCACCCGCTATCTTGTTGACGATGTCATCTTAAACCGGCAACTGAACCTTTTGGTTGTGGCAATATTACTGCTTGTCGGAATTGCGTTGGCTGAAAAGCTGATGAGCTCTCTCGAGCAATTCTTTTTTGCCCGATTTGAGCAGCGGGTAACTCTTGATATTCAACAGGATCTTATCAAACGGGTCCTTCGCTTTCCCAAGGCATTTTTCGATGCCAATCAGACTGGATATTTGATGTCGCGCCTTTCCTCTGATGTGCAAGGATTACGCTGGTTTTTTTCCAGTACCATTGTCTACATCATCAGCAACTTCCTGCGCATTCTAGGAGGAATAGCATTGCTGTTTTATCTGGAATGGCGGCTGGCACTGGTCGTGGTGATCATCCTTCCTGGACTTGTGGTCTGTATACGGTATTTTTCTGGCAAGATTCATGCCTTGAGCCATCAGAGCATGGAACAACAAGCCGCCGTCTCAAGTGATTTACAAGAGTCTTTATCTTCTGTCTCCTTGATTAAGGCCTTCTCCTCGGAAGCCCGCACAGTTCAGGGTTTTATGTCTAAACTCAAATCCGCGTTTCAGATTTCTATGGAATATGTCTCAGTGAGTTCTCTGGCCAACCTTATAATCAGTTCTATTCCTGGGGTTGCTCGAGTTATTGTCTTAGCAGCAGGAGCCTACTGGGTGATAACGGGTGATTGGACCTTGGGCTCTTTGCTTGCCTTTGTGGCTTATTTAGGATACGTGTTCGGTCCTTCTCAATTTCTGGCTACCGCTAACCTTCAGCTGCAAAGTGCCCTGGCGGCATTGGAACGAGTCTCAGCCCTCTTCAACATCGTCCCAGAAGAAAATATAGATACTGGTAAAAAAGTTGAGTGTTTGAAAGGAAAGATCGAATTCAAGAATGTCTCTTTCTCCTACAATGGTCGCGAACAGGTTCTCAACAATCTCTCCTTTAGCATCCACCCGGGAGAGCATGTGGCTATTGTGGGACCCAGCGGAGTCGGTAAGACAACTCTGTTGAGCCTTATTCTCCGCTTCTATAAACCCAGTGGAGGCAAGATCTTTTTTGATGGACGACCAGCAACAGAATATGAAGTCAGTTCGTTGCGTCGCCGGATTGGTTATGTTTCGCAGAGTACACTTCTTTTGTCCGGTACTATAAGGGATAACCTCCTCTACGGAAATCCTGAAGCCAGGGAAGAACAAGTTATACGGGCAGCCAAGGTAGCTGGTCTTCACGATTTTATAGAAAGTCTGCCGGAGGGATACCAGACCAAGATAGGCGAAAAGGGAGTCAACCTATCAGAAGGGCAAAAACAGCGACTGGCCATTGCCCGGGCGCTGGTTATAGACCCAGATATTTTAGTACTGGACGAGCCAACCTCTGCATTGGACAGCCTGACGGAAAAATCGATCTTCCAATCCCTACCCACCCTTGTCCGAAACAAAACGCTGTTGGTGGTGGCCAACCGACTCTCAACCATTAAAGACTCGGATCGTATTCTCCTCCTGAATGAGCAAGGTCTTATCGCCACTGGAACGCATCAGTCTCTCCTGGAAACAAACGATTATTACCGTTCAGTGGTTGCCTACCAGCAAATCTGAAAATGGGGTCAAATCTTTACATTTGACATTTTGTAAAAGACTTCCTTCATAATATTTATAGAAATGTCAAATGTAAAGATTTGACCCCATTGATATAAAATATCTTGACTTTTCCCCAACAGTTTTTTATCTGTTAATGTGCTGAATACTGGTATGAAAGAAATATTTCTTTTTCATCATTTTGCATTTCATTTAAAAGAATTAGAAGGAGGGATATTTTGAAATCTCGAATATTTGGAAGAAAGGAATGGAAAGTGAGCGAGGTTGGCTACGGCATGTGGGGCATGGCTGACTGGACCGGTTCAGACGATGATGAATCTCTTCGCTCTTTACAGCATGCTGTAGAGCTAGGTTGTAATTTTTTCGACACGGCCTGGGCCTACGGAGAAGGCCGAAGTGAGAGGCTGCTCGGCGAGATTGTAAGAGCCAATCGAGATAAAAAAATATACACTGCCACCAAGATCCCCCCTAAAAATCTCCAATGGCCCAGTAGGCCAGAATTTTCCTTGGACGACTGTTTTCCTCCAGACCATATCGAAGAATACGTCCATAAAAGCCTAGAAAACACAGGCATTGATAGTTTTGATCTGGTCCAATTCCACACGTGGGAAGATGGATGGGTGGAAGATGACCGCTGGGCTCAAAAGATGGACGACCTCCGCAGCCAAGAATTACTGCATGCTGTAGGCATCAGTCTAAACCGCTGGGAGCCATGGAATGGAGTAAAAGCGGTAAGAAGCGGTTTTATCGACGCTGTCCAGGTCATCTATAACATCTTCGGCCAGAGCCCCGAAGATGAGCTTTTTCCAGCCTGTGAAGAAGAAGACGTGGCAGTCATTGCCCGGGTGCCTTTTGATGAGGGAACGTTGACCGGCACATTGACCAAAGAGAGCACTTGGCCACAAGGTGACTGGCGCAACACATACTTTGTACCGGAAAATTTGATCCCCAGTGTGGAGCGAGCCGAAAAACTGAAACAGTTGTTGCGTTCAGGCATGACGATGCCTGAGATGGCTCTGCGTTTCATTCTTACCAATCCAACAGTCAGCACCATCATTCCCGGTATGCGTAAGCTTCACCATGTGGAATCCAACATGGTAGCGAGTGATGCTGGCCCCTTACCAGATGACCTTCAGGCAAAGCTGCGGCTCCACCGCTGGAATCGACAACCTACAAAATGGTCCCAGTAAGGGTTGCATCTCAACTTTTGACATTAAATTAAGGTTTTGCCTTTAGTTTTTTAAGAAATGTCAAATGTAAAGATTTGACCCCATACAATTAAAGGAGGAACAAGATGAGATTTAAAAATAGTCGGGTGTGTATGATATCCATTACCTTCTTCTTTGCTACCTCTATTTGTTCTGCTCAGATAGAGATGAAGCCAGAAGGTTACTTTGAAACACCTGGGTTTGCCTTCCTGGTCTACCACAACGATTATCTCGTTGGGAAAAGAGGAGGGCTTCAAATGTTTCTTCACGGCAAGCGTGTCGCAGATGCCGGTGAAGTTGTCTGTCTCACAGCCTATGGTCGCTACTTGGATTTCAATTCTAAAGAGGTGGGAGACAGGATTGTTGACACTGAAAGAGGTTTATCCATTATCCCGGGAAAAATAAAGCAGGTGGACCTCCTATACAAATTGGAGTGCAGTACAGATGGGAAGTCTATCTTCATCGCTGTTAAACTTGATAAATCAGTCGACTGGAACAAAATTTCTAGTCTCATGCTGAAGCTTGAAATCTATCCAAGAGAATATCGCTATAAAACTTACAGGGCTGGAAACATCACAGGTTATTTCGCAGAAAGATACATGGGAAAAATGATGCTGGTACCTTCTGCGAAAGAAATTTTAATCGCACCTGAAGATAACTTGAGAGCCTTCACTATCTCCTCAGAAGATGCGGTGCTCAGCCTCATTGACGGGAGGGGCATGGGAAACATCAACGGTTTTATAGTGTACGCAACGCTACCCTCCAAATCGCCCAAACAGAATTTTTCGATTAAGATAACACCAAGGGTCAATCCTGAATGGCGAAGGGAACCAGTTATCCAGGTCTCGCAGGTTGGATATCATCCCTTCCAGAAAAAGCTAGCGGTCCTCGAACTGGATTCTCGAACTAGAGATATACAGGAAGTGAAGCTCTTCTATCTTGATAAAGACGGAAAGAAAAAGCCTGTTAAATCAAAAAAACCGGTGAACTGGGGACCTTTGTTCAATTATGTCTATTACACTTCTGATTTCACAGATATTAAAAAGCCGGGACAGTACTACCTTATTTATGACAGCCAGCAGGTTGGTCCGATAACCATAAGCCATGATGTTTACAAGGAAACATGGCATCCGACCATGGACGTCTTCTTTCCTGTGCAGATGTGCCATGTGGAAGTCTGGCAGGGAGAAAAAGTCTGGCACGGCGCCTGTCACCTGGATGACGGAATTCAGGCTCCGCCAAACACCCAACATTTCGACAGCTATGTCCAGAAAGCCGAAACAGAAACACCCTTCAAGGCAAATGAACACATGCCTGGTCTTGATTGGGGTGGATGGCACGATGCCGCAGACTACGATTTGCCCTTTGGCAGCATATGCCAAACCGTACTCTGGATGGCTCTTGCCCAGGAGGAGTTCGGCACTACGAGAGACATGACGTCCATAAACAGAGATCAGCGGAGGGTGGATCTGTTCCAGCTGGATGGAAAGAATGACATGCTTCAGCAGATATCTTTCGGGATGGAAAATCTATTGGCACTCTACCGGGCAACAGGCCATGTTTGCCCTGGAATCATCGAAAACAACATACAGGACTACATAGTAGTCGGTGACCCGGTGAATATCACCGACGGGCTCATCTATGATCCCTTATTAAAGCCGGGCGAGAAAAAAGAGGGGCGCTCTAGCAAATTCGACGACAGGTGGGTCTTTACCAACAGGAATACTGGGGGGCAGTACCAGTTTGCCCAAGTTTCTGCCCTAGCCTCCAGAGTACTCAAAGGGTATGACAACAAGCTTTCAGAGGAATGCCTGAAGGCTGCCCGAGATGTTTGGCATTACGAACAAACTCACGCTCCTGCTCATTTCAAGGTGACCTACCAGCCTCTTGAGGACGAATATCACTCCTGGGAGCTTGCAGCGACATCAGAACTTTTCTTGACCACAGGTGATGCCAAATACAAAAAACGGCTTCTCGAACTCATTCCATTCATCAAGGCTATGCCTCCCTTCTATTTCTGGCAGTATTCAGGTTTTACACTGGTGCGTGTTCTTGAAAAGCTGGAAAATAAAGAGTTCAAGAAAGCTGTTATCGATAAATTAAAAGAGCTGAAGAATCTGATGAAAGATGAATCTGCCAAGAGTCCCTATGGGGTGAATTTCCACTTTAGGGTTTGGGGAAATAACTGGGATGTCTTAGACCTTGGCGCAAGAACTTATTATTTCATCAAGCACCTTCCGAAGATTTTCGACGAAGAATATCTCTACTCTGCTGTGAATTACAACTTCGGCTGCCACCCCGCCTCAAACCATTCCTATGTTTCTGGAGTGGGCGTGAATTCGGCAACAGTAGGGTATGGTTTCAACAGGTCGGAGTGGACTTACATCCCTGGAGGTGTGGTTTCAGGAGCGTCTTTTATCCGGCCTAAGTTCATAGAATACCGCTCTGGTACGTGGGACTGGTATGAAACAGAGTATGTGATAGGCGGCTCAGCGGCTTATGTTTTTGATGTGCTTGCAGCGGATTATCTGCTGAACAAAAAAGAAAATTAATTTTGTTCTTTCTTCACTTTTAAAGATTTGACAAGCTTCTTAATCTGTTCCTGGTCCGGGTTTATCTCCAATGACCTCTGCCAAACTTGCAAAGCCTTTTCTTTATTCCCGAGTTGATAGTAACACGACCCCATCAGGTTGAGAATTTCCAGATTTGTACCCAAATGGGAAAGATAACTCTTGTAGTAAGAAAGGGCATCCTCAAACTGTCCCAAGGCATGAGATGATTTCCCTAAGAAATACAGTATTTCTCCTCTCTCCCCTTGATTTTCTAGGAAGGGTGTTAGGATTTCTTTTACTCTCTGGTACTCACCGTTTATGAAAAGAACCTGTGCGAATCCCAAGCCATATTTCAACTCACTCGGATTTTTATGATAAGCTTTCTCTAAAAGAACAGAAGCATCTTTAATGTTGCCCTTTTTTAATAATTGAATACCTGAAGTGTACATGTACTCTTCAAGACGCGAGGCAGGCATTACTTTAGAAATAATCAATGGTCTAGGCATATCAATAACAGGAGATAACTCAAAATCTTCGGTTTCGGAAAGCAACTCATCTCCATCTTTGTCCAAAACAAAAATCTCAATCCTGTAATAACCGGGAGATAAATTTTCTAAAGAATATTCTTCGATAAAATTTATATCTGAATTGTACTCGCTGATTTTTTTGGTTTTCGTAAAAAACTCTTCTCCACCTTTGGAAAATACATACCTAAGCATCCCTTGAGATTTCATTTCTTGACTCAATCCAAAGAGCTGAAAGAAAATGTACATGGTCTCTTTTTGCGTAAAAACTCTCTTGGATTGGCACAAGATCTGGTTCTCCCCCACTCTGAAAGGAACAATCTCTCTTGATGGGACGGTACTCTTTTCCACCTGGTAACCTAAAATCAAAGAAGTCATCTGGAGGGCTGATACATCAGCGGGCACCGTGATATCTTTCTCCAACGATGTAAATTCCTTAGATATTGTGTTTTTCACTAGAAGGCTAAACTGGTAATTGCCGGGCACCAAAGGAAACATGTCCTGCAGTGCGAATGATTTTGACTGCATATCATTTATCTGCTCCTGAGAGAAACTCAACGGAATTTCTTTGGCGTATTGAAATATCGTGTTTCCCTGCCGGTCAGTAATCCGCCCGTTCAGCTCAAAATGAGCATTGTATCTGTTCTCGTAGAGATCAACAGAAAGCTTCTGAGGCTCAACAGAATAATGGACGAGAAAAAAACCTGAATCATCTCTCATCACCCTCACCAAGGAATCGCTGCCAATATAATTAGCTGTGTATTCCACTTCAACTATGTCCTTATACTTCAAGATTTCAGTTGCATATTTGTCTTCTACTTTTTTCTGTGGGGAGGAAAATACAGCACTGAACAATGCATTTGAAGCTAAAGAAACAAAACCTGGTATGGATCTCTCTCCTGGAATAAGGGAAAGAGTGTGTCTGGCCAGATTGGGTTCTAATTGGGATAATCGCTGATACGCATCTTGTAGGTTTTTCGCATCTCCAAGGTAATCAGCAATTAGGCTCTGCGGTCCGTCGTCTGAAGGCGAGTATAAAATATATTCGCCAATGCCTACTTTTTTGAAAAATACAATGTTAAAGGCTGGAGGCAACCCATATTTGGGATCGCCAAGATAAAACCAGATTTGAGTGGGATAAACGTTCATAACATTATCGTATGTTTCAATACTTATTGGCTGTCCTAATATAATGTATACTCTTCCTTGATCTGTCTTCCAGCCAGGCTTTGGAGTTCCCCTCCCTAAGAATCCATTCGCATAGCTCAATCTACGATAATGTTCTTCTCTAAACTCATTTCGGGGAGTACCAGTTGTGGGGTCTCTTTGTTTCCAGAAAGCTTCTATAAAAATTTCTCTTTCTTTATCGGTTCCAAGCTGAAGAAAAACATGCTTTTCTCGTGGAGTAATGATGTAGATGACCTCTTCTTCTAACCATTTCTTGTATCTTTCCGGAAGTTCAACTCTGCCTTTCTTCTTTGCATAGAGAGGAGCGAACAAAAGAATTATTAAGACTAGAGTAATTGCTTTTCTCTTCATCGCTCTCTTTAAATTATACTTTAACCCATTTCTACGCATTCTTCAAATGGAAGAGGATTTTCCTTTTTCTGGGGAGCAGGCCTTATATTTTTGAAAAAAATGATTATGCGCTTAATTACAGGAGATACAAGATTATAAGGCTTGATCCCAAGATAGATTCATAATATTTATAGAAATGTCAAATGTAAAGATTTGACCCCAAATATTGTCCCCTTTTTCACAGCCTGCGGGAAAAATGGCGATAAAGGAAATAAGTCGACACGAAGGAAATAATTAGAATTATCAGAGGAAATAAGATTCCTAGCATAATCAGTCCTTTTTACCAGTTCTTTTATTCCTATGTTTTTTACGGTAGGAAAAATAAGCAAGCAAGAGGCCCAGAAAAGAAAAGAAATAAGCCATAGACATCCCTATGACAACTGCAAAGTTTTGATTCATTTACTCCTCCCACCTGGCAATTTTTTCTAAATCCTCAAGATATTTCTTCTGCTTCATTTCATAATCTTCTGATATGGCCTTTAATTTAGGATCAATGATTTTGATCATGATCACTAATAAAATTAAACTCACACCTAATATAACCCAGCCATACCAGAGCAACAGCAAGCTAAATGCTATCCCTAGAACTAATAAGAAGTAGATCAAGGGAGAAATTATGAAGGTAAGATAATCTTCTTTAGTCCACTGATCGGCTTGCTGAGCTGTCCATTTCTTCTTTATCCAACCCATTTAATTCCCTCCTTCACCTTGATTATCCTCAGATCGAAGCAAGCCTCTTCTCTCAGCTTCTTCGCGTACCGGCTTCCACCAGCCTAATGGCCTGGACATAACATAATATTTGACCAGCCGGCCCATATCTTCTTTCGGAGTTAAAAAAG
>Ga0114921_10000142_pt1 | contig 29206 bp, 30 predicted proteins | sample BentaG_FD_87016 | JGI IMG/M metagenome (GOLD analysis project Ga0114921, IMG submission 87016) | Deep subsurface microbial communities from South Atlantic Ocean to uncover new lineages of life (NeLLi) - Benguela_00093 metaG | ecosystem: Environmental > Aquatic > Marine > Oceanic > Sediment ... | reverse complement strand
TATACACCTGATGCCCGGGCCTGGGATCGGTTACCATCTTAAGCTGTGCCATTAAACCAGGCTTGGGCCCTTTAAGCTCTCTCTTTAAGAATTGAATAGTTTCCTGAAATTTCATCATTTTAGAGGAATTCCCAAAATCCGCTACTTTTCTTTTATCTTATAAGGAACACTCTCTAAAGTAAAATACCATGCACCCATGATCAAAATTTAAACTTGTAAATTTAGAACGCCACTTCAGAGAATGTTCCTGCTTATAGATGGAGATAAAATTCTTTTGGTCTGAGCTCTTCAAATTCTTTCTTTGATAAAAGCTGTTTTCTGATTTCCAAGCAAAGGTCACACTTAGAAATGTATCCTTCTTTCGATTCCTGAAAACCATGATCTTTAGCAAATCGTAAAAGTCCCTTAAAATCCTGGTTAATCAAGAATCCTAAAATGGGATGCTTATCAAGGTCTATGCCCTCTACTAAAAGCTGGTTTAATGTTCGCCAGTTTCCCAAGGAAATTCCCCCACAATATCCTGGCAAATAGTTACCATAATTATCAAAATGATTGTGCCAGTTTCTCAGGAACGCAGGCCGGCAGGGTTCGTCCAAAAAGTAATCTGAAGGATACTGTGGGTATAGATGTTTTAATCTGTAGGCTGCCCTTCCCATCAAGAAGAGCTCCACATTTGCTGTCAAATCATCCCATTGCTCCTCTAGATAATCTTCGACTGAGATCGTGCCTGTAATTCCTAACTTCTTAAACCGAAAATAATACTCCAATTGATATATCATCACGTTCTCAGCGAACACTTCCTGAGCAAATCTAATCCCTCTTTCTGTTCTCTCGAATGGCACATATTCTAAGTAGAACGGATTGACTGAGATTAAAATTCCTTTGAGCCCCTTTTCCTTGAGTGTCTGTAGTTTTTCTCTCGTTACCTTATCATCAAAGCACCAGTAACAATTTGTCTCGACAAAAGTAGAAGGAATGTCGAGTTCATCAGCCATGCTTACCGATTTCAGGAGAAGCTCATAATTCAGGAATGGTTCTCCACCAGTAAAATGGAGACCATAGTTAAGACTCATACTTTCAGGTCCATGTGGACTCGCTTTTATCTTGCCAGCTAACTGGCTCAAAACTGTTTTTAAATCCTCTTCAGAGATCCATCCCTCCCACTTTGGAGAGCAAGCATACATGCAGTGACAACACTCAGCAGTGCACTTGTATGATAAAAATAATCCCCCTGAAATTGGTTCGGGTAATTTTACCTTACCCATTATTCCTCAGTCTTCCAAAGAATCATATTCTTTTTTGCCCGTAGCCAAGAGGATAAAATCAAAGACTTCATTTTTTTACTTTCTCTTTCATCAGTTTGATGAACTCTTTCACAGGAAAGATTATCCAGAAAATGAAAACAGCAAGCCCGATAACCCAGATAATCCAGGTGAGCCAGTCAAAACGCATCACAACTCCTAATCAAAAAATAGCCTCAAGAGTCCGCTCGTAAAATAGACCACCATAGAAACGATGGAAAGCCAAGCTGCAATCTTTCCGAACCCTAGCCCTCCCAACGAGATACTTACCAGAAAAGAAACGAGCCCAAGAATAAATATACCGAGCATGAGTTTTCCGCCCGATGACCTGGGAATGAGGTAAAAAGCCTGACCCGTTTCTATCTCTTTAGAAGTTGGCTTGAGAGCAGCAGCTATAGTTTTCATCCTCTGCTGATGAGTGTTTTTTCTCATGAGCAGACTAATTTTTGTTTGTTGAGATTGAACCTCGGAGCTTGTTATCCTCATAGGTCCATACCTGAATACAAGCCATAAAAAAGAGACACTCTGATTTGTGTCAAATTTTATCTGATTTTCCCAACTTTATCGACTCTAATTTTAATTTTTGTACACAAAATCAAAAATACATGAAAAAGTTTGATTTCTTATTGCCTAATTCAAAAAAGTAAGCTATAGTCGCCGAGGAGTTCAAGGATGTCAGATTGGATCAAGCAAAAAATAAAGCTGGGCAAAACAGCGTTATCGGTAGGACGGTTAGGATTAGGCGCTTCCTACGGCGTTCCAGTTGGAGCGTTGGAAGAGGCTTTTGAGGCGGGCTGTAACTACTTTTACTGGGGAGCTCTGCGAACCTCGAAAATGGCCACAGCGATTCGCAACATAGTTGGCAAAGGGAAGCGCGATGCTCTGGTTGTAGTGATTCAGGACTTCAGGCGCACTCCTAAAGGTGTCGAGAGAAGCTTGATGCGGGGCTTAAAGAAACTGGGTTTGGATTATGCAGATGTGCTTCTTCTCGGCTGGTACAACAAGCCTCCAAAACCAAAGATTCTGGACGCGGCAGAAAAGCTCCGGAAACAGGGCGCATTCCGTTACCTGGGCCTTTCTGGACACAATCGCCTACTTTTCCCTGAGTTAGCCAAGGACTTGCGTCACAATTTATTCCACATACGCTATAACGCGGCTAACCGCGGTGCTGAAGAGGACCTTTTCCCCCATCTTCCTGAAGATCGACCTGGGATCGTGGTCTTCCAGGCAACTAAACGGATGACGCTATCTAAATCTAGAAAAATTCCAGCTGAAGAAAAGCAGCCAAGTGCTGGCGACTGCTATCGCTTTGTGCTTTCCAATCCTTACGTAGATGTTGTCATTACCGGACCTTCCAAAGCAAAGTACCTCCAGGAGAACATTACTGAAATTTCAAAAGGACCTATGACAGATGAAGAGCTGGAATGGATGCGACGTATTGGTGATTATGTTTACGGAAAAAGGAAGATATATAAATAATTCTGGTGAATAAGAAAAATTAGTCTAAGCTATCAGCTTGTTTTGGACGAAAAAAATAAATATTATCGTCTTGAAGAAAAGTCTCTATTTTGATCAGTTCAAAACCAGCCTGGTTAAGCTGTTCGAGAAGTTCTTTTTCAGGTGTCATATGCGAACCCCGTCCCATCTTTTCAGGATCATGTTCAACGATCACCAATATGCCTTCAGGTTCTAGCGTTGGGATGAGGTTTCTCACTAATTCCACAGGTTTCTCCAGGTGATGGTAAACATTAATCATGAAAGCGATGTCCAACACTCCAGGAGGAATGTTAGGGTCAACAACCTTCCCAAGACGGACAATTACATTCTTAAAGCCATGATTTTTGCACCGCTTGGCGAGGCGCATGAGCGCACCCCTATCAATATCATTGGCATATACCTTGCCGGTCTCTCCTACTCTGTCCGCAAACCAGACGGCAAAACGGCCCCATCCTGCCCCAATGTCGCCAATCACCATGCCTGGCTTTAGACCAATGGCATCCATGATTTTCTCAGGAGGCTGTAACTTGTTGAGCCTTATCTCGTTTTCCTCTGTAAAATCTTTCCTCTGTTGAGCCCAGACAGCGCTGTTCGCAGTAATGAGCAGCGCAATCAAAAAAACTACCAGATTCCTTAAAAATGCCTTTTTCATGACAGCACTTCTCCTTTATGACCTTAATCGATAAATGTATATGTTATGCGATCGTAGAAACATCTCTATTCGTTCAAGCTCAAAAATGCCAGCCTTTTTCACAGTTTCTAAAATTTCTTCTTTGGTCAGATAATGACTCTGGCCACTCCCCGACCTATCTGGATCTCTTTCAACGATCACCAAAGTAGCGGTAGGCATCATGCAGGATTTTACATTTTTCAGCCATTCCACCGGCTTTTCAAAATCATGAAAAGCCATAACCATGATGACCATGTCCAACTCACCTTTGGGAAAGAGGGGATCTTCCACCTCACCAAGAATGGTCGTAATGTTAGTAATACCTTCCCTCTCGCATCGCCTTTCGATAACTCTGAGGACTCTCTCTACGATATCATTGGCGTATATTTTTCCTGTATTTCCTACCCTGCGGGCCAGCTTAAAAGTAAAATAACCCTCTCCAGTACCGCCTTCACCGATAACCATCCCAGGTTTGACTCCGATGGAATCCATCAACTTCTCTGGCTGCATCAAGGCATCACGGCTGCTTTGAGCAACGCAGACATTTAAAAATATAACGGTTAAACAAAGAACAACTTGAACAGCTTTATGAAGCCTCCTCATCTTTTTCCTCATTTTTTCCTTATTTTCTCTCTAATCCACGATGAATACATTTGCCCCTTTCTCGGTAAAGGCTAAATGGGGGTTTCGATCATCATCAGCAACTTGAAAGCTGGTTCCAGAAGTTAAGGTGAATTCTCTTCCATCTTTGAGCTTAATGACAAGTTCGCCTTCCAAAACCAGCAAAACATGACCGCGTCCACACCAGTGATCGGACTTAAAGTCAGGCGAATATTCAACCATGCGAACCCGGATGTTTCCAGCTTCAAAAGTCTTCCAGAAGGATGTGCCGGATTCGCCTTTATATTCCACTGATTCGACTTCATTCCAATCCGTTGTACTAAACGGCACATCTTGAATTTTCATGATTGCCTCCAGTAGTTACTCAAGGTTTTAGATTATTTGGTTCAGGTTGAACCAATAAGAAGAATCACCAATATTATGATAACCACATAATCAGCTTTTTACAAACTATCGTCGTGATTCTTCTTTTTTGGTTATGGCCAGGAGGGATGTCTCAGTTAAAGTATATATCTTCTTTTATAAGGACTATTATGGCTATTTATTCATCTCCCACAACACGTTTACGATTTTCCATTCTCCGTTGTATTTTGCTAGGTGAATGTAATCGACAAAATCTGGGGAAACAGTCTTTACGCTTGCTGTATTTTTAAAAACATCGAGAATAGCGACCTCTACTTTTTGCTTTTTCTCTGGATTTTTACCCAATCCTGCTTTCGTGTACTCCACCATCATAGAAGCGCTGGCAAAAGAAAACACAGTCCTCCCAGTTTTCGGAAGGATTTGTACTCCTTTCTTGCTCAAATCCGGGTGAAGTGCTCGCTCCATCCGCTCAGCATCTCCCTCGTACCAGCCTTCTATATAGTCCAGAGCAGCCTGTTTAATCGCTGCTTTTTCTTCTCCGATACTTGCCTCATCAAGAGAGAATAATAGAGCGATCAAAAATACTACTAAAAATACCACCAAGACTATTTTTTTCATCTCACTCCTCCTATATTAATTGTCAGTCAATGACTAGTTTTTTTGTAAACAAACATTTCCATGAGATGCAAAATCATGAATTTTTTCTGCTTAAATCTACATAATGAACATCAATAACATCACAAGCAGAACAATAACCATGATAAAAAGCTTAATAACTGTAGTCATAGTTCTTCTCCATATTTGTAAATTCTTTTTGCAATAAATGTACCATTGCAATCTATTGGGTATTCCCAAAAAAATTATTAAATGCCATTGCTGAAACCTGAAATTCTATTTTTCCTTATCCTTGTACAAAAGTGACCCGACAAGGATTCCGATTGGAAGTTCGATGAGATTAAATCCTAGGCTGAGAAGAGCTGCTTCAAGCGGGAAAATTCCTATGTTGACAAAGTTGGCCAGGAATAAGAAAACCAATAACCAAAAAACGAGGCTGGTAACAATCGCAGCCTTTGCATTGGAAGTAAACCTAGGCCGAATAGCTGCATAGACCCACATGATCAAGATACAAATGGCAAAAAAGATGAGAATATTCAGAATATAAAATAGAGTTCCACTTGGTATATATCCCAAGAATTCTTTAGCTATCTTTGACTCACATATCCCGAAAATTAAATAAACAAATCCTTCCAGGACGATTTCAACAAAGAAAAACACCAGAGCCGCCACAAATCCAGCAAGGACAACGCGGCCGAAATTTATTTTCTTCATTTCTCTCTCCATGTCATTCTTTTCTTAGGATCGATGACATAATTTTTCTCTTCATATAAAAAATAATGGTAGAGTTTAAATTTCTCAATAGGAAAAAAGTCTGGTTCTCAAAAATAGTACTTTATTCCTATTCTTTAAGACAGATGATTAAGTCATAATTTGGACGGATGGAGAAACTCATAATTATGTGTAAGCTGCAGATTTTACTTTTTCGAAGCAACTTAGTATAAAAAAAACATGAATTATCTTTCTATTCTCCTTTACATTTTCGCGGTTTCTATCAGTTTCACTACCATCTATATCTCCTTTAAACTGCATAAGAAATACCAGCTGAGTTATCTTTCCATTTACCTGTATTTTCTCATATCCATCAATATCTTGGGTTTCTTTAATCTAATAGGAAGATATCTGGCCATAAATCTGTTGCATGATAGTCCACGTCAAACTGTCATGCTATTGAATTATATGTTTGGCTTTCTGAATTTTCCTTTTGTCGTTCTCTCCATCTATCTATTTTTCTATCTAATGAGAAGCTTGATCGAGAAGGAAGCTTCGCCTTCATTCAATAAATTCTATTTCATCTTCTGGGCAATTATTTTTCTGGCTCAAGTCTTATTGACAAAGAATTATTTTGATACAAAGGATGATCGATTATTAAAATATTTTTATCAGGGCGTAAACTTGTTGGCCATAATCAGCTTCTGCCTTATTGCTTTATATTTATTGTTGAAAGTCAAAGGGATAACTGAGGGAATCAGAAAGAAAGCATTAAGAAGCTTTGGACTAATCTATTTGATCTGCTTTGTATTCGTCTATAGTTTGACTTCAAAATACATCCTTCCCTATTTTGGTTCTTTCAGAGTTCCCGTTGTCATCTTCCTGTTTTTCACCCAAAACCTGCCTGCACTCCTCTATCTCAAACATTACTTAGACAAATATTACGTTGAGCCTCAGATACAGCTTGAAACTGAAGCAGACCTGAAAGGTTTCTTTTCAAAACACGAAATCTCGAAAAGGGAGCAGGAAATCATTGTTTTAATGCTTAAAGGAAAAAGCAATAGGGATATAGAGAAGGAACTATTCATTTCACTCCATACGGTAAAAAATCACATCTATAACATCTACCAGAAGCTCGGTGTGAAAAACCGGCTCCAGATTAACAACCTCATCCGAAATTACATCCAAAACAAGAAGTAATAGATTACATTTCATCCTTTAACATCCATCTAAAATTCTCCAAGGTAGTTTTTAATGATGATGAGATTCGAATCCTATCTTCTTGACAAATTGGATTTGAGAAAGTATAGAGGGAGAGACAAATGCAACAAAGACTGATTCAACAGTTCTCTATAAGTTACATCAAAAAAACAAATGTGGGTTTACTGGGAGATAGACTTTATATAGCGAGGTAAAAGTGAGCAGGAGAAAATTAATATTCTTTGTCTTTCTGCTTGTGGTGCTCGCGCTTCTAAGTACTTATGTGTCTCTGATACCACAAAATGAAAAAGACCAATCAATACTGCCAAACCCAATACCAGAGGGCTGCACGGTCATTATGGTTGGGAAGAAAGCCTCTGTAGATGGCTCAACGATGACAACTCACAGTGCTGATTGTGGTGTATGTGATTGGATCTGGCGTCATGTACCTGCAGCAGACCATGAGCCAGGCTCAATGCGCAAAATCTACCACATTTCTCAAATCAGGACCTGGCCTCCAGATGTTGGTTCGAAATGGGATATGATCAAAGAAAACTACACTGGTGTTGAAATCCCTCAAGTCCCGCGCACCTACGCCTATCACCACGGAGTATTCGGGTACATGAATGAACACCAATTGGCCATGGCGGAATCGACTGTCGGCTGCCGGCGCAAGATGAGAAATCCGACTCCATCTGGGGTATTTGACATAACAATCCTGACTTTGATTGCCATGGAAAGATGCAAGACAGCAAGAGAGGCCATCAAGCTCATGGGGTCATTAGCAGAAAAGCATGGATATGGCTTTCACGACGGCGGAGAGATGCTGGCCGTGGCTGATCCCAACGAGGTGTGGGTATTCGAGATTATGCCGGTTGGTCCGCTATGGACTCCAAAGAGCGGAAAACCAGGTGCAATATGGTGTGCCCAAAGAGTTCCGGACGACCAGGTGAGTGTTTGCCCGAATGAATCCAGGATCGGTGAGATTGATTTAGATAATTCTGATTACTTCATGGCCTCTTCAAACGTCGTTTCATTTGCCGTAGAGCATGGCTACCATGACCCAGAGAGTAGTGAACCCTTCAATTGGAAAAAGACTTACTCCCCCACCGAATACAGCGCAGCCAGCAGCAGAGGAACAAGAGCTCGCCTCTGGCGCTTCTTTGATCTCGCTGCTCCCTCCCTTGAACTAAGCCCTGACACGCCAAACATGGAATTACCCTTTTCAGTAAAACCAGACAAGAAACTTTCGCTGCAAGATGTCATGAAGATGACGCGGGATAAATATCAGGGAACCTCCTTTGACCCGGTGAGAGGTCTTCAGGGTGGACCATTCAAGAATCCAAATTATCTCCCTCGACCCTTTAAGCTGGACGAAAATATCTACAACACCGCCCGCACCATCAGTGTCAATCGCGCTGAATACACGACCATTACCCAGTGCAGAGGATGGCTGCCCAATGCTATTGGAGGAATCGTGTGGCTTGCCTTCGGTGCTCAAGACACAGCCTGTTACATGCCTCTGTATGCAGGAATTACTGCCATCCCGGAATCATTCAGTATTGGAGACCACTGGGTATTTAACAAAGAATCTGCCCGATGGGCATTTGACTATGTCGATTTTCACGCTCAGGTGGCTTATTCCTATACCATAGAAGACATCAAAAAAGCCCGTTTAAAGTGGGAAGGAGGAGCATTAGCTAAAATGTCTGCGATTGAAAAAACTGCTGTTGAGCTCAATCGGCAAGATCCTTCCCTGGCAGTAGAGTTTTTAACCGACTACTGTGTCAACAACGCCAACAGTGTTGTTAATGCCTGGTGGGAACTGGGTGACCAATTACTCGTCAAATACAATCACCTGTGGATTTATGATGCCGGCAAGAGGAACGTTTCCCGAATGAATTATTCTGAGTGGTGGCTCAGGTTACTCGTGGAGCACGATAAATTGCAGCCACAGGAATTACAAAAATCCAAATGAGAACGCCAAAATAACAAATAAAATTCAAATGACAAAACTCAAATATCAAATTAATCTTGCTTTTAGCATTCAGCATTCAGCGTTAAAATTTTAAAAAATCATTGGTAACAAGGAGGTAAATGGTGAATGTAAAAAAGTTGTTTTTAATGGTTGGCACACTATTTGTAACACTGGCGCTCTTGAGCGCCTCTGCATTTATCGAGCCGGAGTGTGAACAGTGCGAATCAAGCATTCCCGGAAGGCCAGCAGATGGCTGCACTGTGATAATGGTTGGGAAAAAAGCCTCAGTAGATGGTTCGGTAATGACCACTCACACCTGTGACTGCAGTTTGTGTGATTGGACCTTCCGGTACATACCTGCAGCAGACCATGAGCCTGGTTCGATGCGAAAAATCTACCACATATCTCAGTACAAGACGTGGCCTCCAGAGGAAGGTCTTAAATGGGAAAAGTACAAAGAAGACTTTACTGGGCTTGAAATCCCTCAAGCACCCCATACCTATGGCTATCTGCACGGGATGTTTGGGTACATGAATGATCAACAGCTGGCCATAGGGGAATCAACCATTGGTTGCCGGGACAAGATGAAAAATCCAACCCCTTCGGCCAAGATTGATTTAACCATGCTGACATTGCTGGCCATGGAGAGATGCAAGACAGCACGAGAAGCTATCAAGTTCATGGGTGAAATAACCGAAAAGCATGGATACGGATTTCACGATGATGGAGAGATGCTGGCAGTAGCTGACCCGAATGAAGTCTGGGTTTTCGAGATCATGCCTGTGGGGCCGTTGTGGACTCCTAAGAGCGGAAACCCAGGCTCAATATGGTGCGCCCAAAGAGTACCGGATGATCACGTATCCGTTTGTCCAAATGAATCAAGGATTGGAGAGATCGACCTTGACAACCCAGATTATTTCATGGCCTCCCCAAATGTCATTTCCCTTGCGATTGAGCATGGTTACTATGATCCTGAGAGCGGTGAGCCATTCAACTGGAAAAAGGCCTACTCTCCCAGTGAGTACAGCGCAGCCAGCAGCCGAGGAACAAGAGTCCGTCTCTGGCGCTTATTGGATCGTATGGCTTCCTCCCTTCAATTGAGTCCAAATACACCTAACATGGAATTGCCCTTTTCTGTTAAGCCAGACAAGCAACTTTCAGTACAGGATGTCATGAACCTTACTCGAGACCAGTTTAAGGGAAGTATATTTGATCCGGTAAGGGGACTTCAAGGTGGACCGTTCAAAAACCCGAATTATCTCCCCCGTCCCTTTAAGCTCGACGGAAAGACCTACAATACCGCTCGAATCGTTGCAGTCAACCGTGCAGAATACGTAACTGTCACCCAATGCAGGGATTGGCTGCCGAACATAATCGGGGGAATTGTGTGGCTTGCCTTTGGCGCTCAGGATACATCCTGTTTCATGCCCTTCTATGCCGGTGCTACAGCCATCCCAGAGTCCTTCAAAATCGGAGACCATTGGGTTTTTAATAGAAAATCTGCCAGATGGGCATTTGATTACACAGACTTCCATACCCAGGTCGTTTATTCGCACGCTATCAAAGAAGTCAGGAAGGCACAGGCTAAATGGGAAGGGGGTGCAGTGGCTAAAGCACCAACTATTGATAAAGTTGCAGTTGAACTCTACCAGAAGGATCCCGCGCTGGCCAGGGAGTTTTTAACCGACTATTGTATCAATAACGCAAACAGAGTTGTTGATGCCTGGTGGGAACTGGGTAACCAATTGCTCGTCAAATACAATCACCTGTGGATTTATGATACAGAAAAGAGAAGGACCAGGCGACTGGAATTTCCTGAATGGTTCCTCAGATTGCTTATCGAGCATGACAAATTGGAGCCACAGCCCGAAAAAGAAAAAAAATAACAATAAAAAGAGAGAGGGTTTCAAATGAAAAATCTAATGAAAATCAGTGTCCTTTTGCCAATCATTTGTGGACTTCTTTTCAGTCCTTCCACAACAAGCTCTGTTGATACGGAGTTTCCTAAAGCTCATTTCCCCATTATGACCACTTCTGCAGGCCAGAGTCCAGATGTGACAACAGTTAACATTATTCTTGAAGAGGGAGGTTTGAAATACGATTATTGCGATGTTCCCACAGCTGAAATAATAGATGCTGGAGTCGGATTAGCAGGGAAAGAGTCTGGCCCCGGCTTCCACGTGGAGGTACATACCGATTTAGAAAAGTTTCCTAAAGGAACTCCTTATAAGACAGTCATTGTCGCTATCGGTGCCAGCTTGAAAGGCATGGGAGCTTCGGGTTTGACTGTAGAAAAAGAAGTGAGCCGGTTGAAAAAGATCATAAATTACTGCAAGGAAAAAAAGATTTTCATCGTAGGAGTTCACGTGGGCGGTCAATCCAAAAGAGGCGCACCGGGAAGCGACAACGAAAGAATGATTGATGCTATTGCTCCTTTTGTTGATTACCTCGTCATTACTAAAGATAGTAATAAGGATGGTCGCTTCGACAGCATAGCCAAAGAAAAAGGAATCCCTTTAACGCAAATTGAATATGCTCTGGACCTGGTCGATATATTTAAGAAGGTTTTTAAATAACATCTCAGCTAGACTCGCTAGACCATCTAGACTGGCAAAAAAATATGTAAGTTTAATATATTTGTAGGGATTTGATTCATCAAACCCTAATAAAATAGAATCAATGAAACAGACAAGAAAGACAAAACTGAGTCACTGAGTCATAGAGTCACTAAGTTACGGAGTCACTGGCATGTATCTACAGATAGGAATCATTTTAACTGTAATGGTGATTGCCTACGCTTTAGCCAAGTGGAGAAAATTATCTGTCGAGCTAAGCATGCTTTTAGCTGCTGTAGCAGGAGGCGTTGCCGGAGCATTCACCAACACACCACCAATTGGTCAACTTGCCCGTCACCTGGTAGAAGGAAGTTTTACTTATGTGGATATCATCCTAGTTTTTACAACCGCCACTATATTTATGTCCATAGTCAGTGAATCCGGTGGCGTGGATTATGTTGTCCGAGGAACCATAAAATACTTTTATAACATACGTATCATTGCCTTGATCGTATTAATGATAATCATCCTCATTCCTGGAGCCTTAACAGGAGCAGGCAGCATATCTTTGTTGGTAGTAGGCGCGCCCGTAGCCTTAGCCCTTGGCTATTTAGGAATACCAAAGAGAAGGGCTGCTGCTATTCTTTTCATAGTTGCGGGTTTGAGTGCGGCCGCGCCTCCGGTCAACATCTGGGCCATGATTTTATGTGCGGGAACAGCCATCCCTTACGTAGGTTTTGAGCTTCCTCTCGGTATTCCAATTCTTCTCCTAGGGATGTTTACTGTCCTTTTTCTGGGATGGAAAAAAGAAGGCTCGATGGATTTGGAATCAGCCCTAAAAGATATGCCAGAAGTGCCAGCCAAGATGAGCTGGTGGAGAGTGTTCCTTCCATTCTTGGTATTCTTCGGATTAGTGGTAGCTTATCGGATTTGGCCCTTTTTCATGCCTATATTAGGGATGCCCTTACAATTTGTAATCGCTGGCTTAGTTGCTCTTCTAGTAAGTCCTAAAAAGATTAACATCCTTACCTTGTCAAGAGACACAGTGAAACGATTACTTCCATTGCTGGCCACTATTGCCATTGTTGGTTCACTCCAGCAGATAATGACTGCCACCGGAGTCCGAGGGCTTCTATCTTATGCTGTTATCAGCACTCCCTTAATCCTGTTGTTCATATCATTGGCTGTTATTATCCCAGTATCCGAAGGTGTTCTAACCTATGGTGGAGCAGCTATTGTGGGTATTCCTCTTATTTGGTTTTTAGACTCCATCGGTTTGCACGCTACTGTAGTTATGGCCGGGCTGAGCCTGCTCTGGCCGTTAGGAGACGGCCTTCCCCCGACTGCTCTCATCGGTAGGCTCAGCGTGATGGTCTCTGAGTACAAGGACTCGTACTGGACCTTCTTGAAGAGCACCTGGGTTCCCTGGGTAATGATTACAATCATAGGAATTCTGATGGTAGTCTTCAGTGCTCGATTAGAGTTCTTGGTGCGATGGAGTATGTAAATAAATAAATAACATTGCCAAAAAATTATATGATTAGATATTATCGAGAGCGAATGAAAAGAGCCTGGCAATCACAAAATTTTCGTAACTCCGTGACTCCGTAACTCGGTGACACAGGGAAAGTAAGAGTCAGGAAAAAGAATATAATTTGCAGGGGTTTGATTCATCAAACCCGAACAAGTTTGGAGGTTATCAATGCCTGTAATAATGATTCTATATTATGTGATTAGCGCCTATTTAGCAGGCATGCTTCTCTGGAACTTTATCAGAGAAAAGAAAAACATAAACGATATGCTGCTCTATCTCATTGTGTTGATTCCTTTTGTTCTAAGACTCTTGCGCGTAAAGTAGAATGTGGAGGAAAAGACGATGACTCGCGAATGGATAATTAAATCGATACTTCTTTTGGTTATAATTGCCATAATTACACTCTCGGGATTACAGCTTTATGAGCACCGTCATTTTCAGATTCCCATAGTGCCAGGGCCAGGAGTTACAAAAGTAGTGAAACTGAGCGAATATTCCAAAGGTTTGAAAGGATCCATGGCAGATACCAACGTTTTTTTCATGGAAGGGAAAGAGCAAGGCGGGAAAGTGCTTATGATGGCAAATACCCATTCGAATGAGCCGGCAGCGATACTGACTGCCCTGATTTTTTTGGAAAACGCAGTAGTGGAAAAAGGAACACTCATTATCATTCCCCAGTTTAGCAACAGCGCTTCACGTAACACCAAGCCAGGAGACGGTTATCCTTTGTACTTTGAAATCCAGACAGAGTGGGGCAGCAAAAAGTTCAGAATGGGAAACCGGGATGCCTCGCCCTTAGACCAGTGGCCGGACCCAGACGTTTATATTCACTACCCTGACAAACAGCTGCTATCTTACATCGATACCAGAAACACAAACAGAACATGGCCTGGAAGAGTCAATGGCCTTCTCATGGAACAGGTCACCTACGGAGCAATGCAGATCATGAGAGATGAGAAAGTGGATATTGCCGTTGACATCCATGGAGCAGAGACCATGTTCCCAGTTACCAACTGTATCGTGGCTCCAGAAAAATCCATAAGAATCGCCACAATGACCTCTCTCACCGTCAAGGCCAGAGAAGGATTTGAGAATCATGTTGAGCCATCCCCCTCTGGATTCCGAGGGCTTTCTCATCGGGAGATTGGGGATTATTCGGATACTTTACCATTTCTGCTGGAAGCGCCCCTCCCCTTCTTGGATCAGCCGACCGGTCCAAAAACAATGGATTTGCTTCTGGATGGGAAGGACCCATTCTTGCTGAGTCTTTCCAAGAAAAAGAAACTTTTTGTGCCTTATGATGAGACTGGATGGCCGATGGAAAAACGAGTTGGTCAGCACTGCTCGGTTATTTTAGAGCTTCTTCGCCAATTCTCAAGGAAACATCAGGATAGAACAATCTTAATTCGCAATGTGCCGCGGTATGCTGATGTGGTGAAGAATGGCGTCGGACACTATTATCACAATCCAGAAGAAGCAAAGAAGTCGGATGTTTATTTTAATTAAGCATATATTGTTATTGTATCTTCAATTTTGTTAAGGCGTTTATTCTTCCTCACTCACGTATCTGTTTCTCTTTCGGCTGCTCGTCACTTTAGCCACAATAAACCCGATTATAAACCCAACAAGCATTGCCAATGGCACCAGTATTACCTGGGATACGCTTATTTTCCAAAAAAACAATCGATATGTCACAACCTGAATATTCTGAATAAGAAGTATGGCAAATAATGCCACAAGAACTAATATGATGATGATTTTAGGTTTCATCTGAATTCCTCCTCAGCCAAATTAAATCTTATTATCAAGCCGATGTGAATTAATACTTTTCAAGTGAGTGTAAAGAGTTTTGCTCCAATGACGCTCATCACTGCAGTTTTGTCAATCATAGTACCCATTTCAGAATGGACATGTCCATGATAAACGTACTTAGGCTGTTTCTCTTTGATATATTTCAGAATGGCTTCGCTTCCTGTGTGTGCATAGTCTTCTTTATCAGTGAGCTTATACACGGGTGCATGGCAGATAAAAATATCCACATAGGGAAAATTGCTGAGCTGTTTTGTAGCACCCATGTCATCCCATTCATAATGGCCGGTCGACTTATAGCTTGGCACCCCCTGCCATCCTCCTATAAACCAGTTTCTATGTTGGACTACGTTGAAGTGAACATCTGTTACAAATTTTGGGAAAGATTTTGCCTGGTCATGATTTCCCTTTACAGCAAAAATCGGTTTTTTAAATCGTTCATATATCTCTTCAAGTATCTGGAATTCAACATCCCCACAGGAAAGCACAAAATCAATGTTGTATTTGATTTTTTCAGAAAAATGGTAGTTTTGGTAATCGGCTATAACAAGCACATTACTGGGAAAAGGAATCATAATTTCAGTTTATCCCACGGGTTCTCGTGTTTTTGCTTATGATAATTTTATCAGTCTTTAATCAAAATAACAAATTCAAAGAATGAAAATGCTCAGGACAGTGGGTTCCAAAACACGCAGCTTTTGCCCCAGCGAGCCAAAAGCTGCTCGGTTTCGGGCTTCGCTCTCCTCTCCATTTTGGAGAGGAACCATGCCCGCTCCGCCCTCAAACGGTTTTTTCACCCACTGCCCTTCGCTCAATGGGAATATTTGTAGGGAGCTCTGGCTAGCATTGGGCTCGAGCGTCTATTCAAGATGTTTTCTGAACCGGAGGAAACTAAGAACAACTGCAGTCATTCCAAAGACAAGAAGGGCAAGAACCTGAGGCCAGAGAATAGAAAATCCGTTTCCTTTTAAGAGAATCCCGCGGACTGCTTTAACAAAATATTTTAGCGGATTGAGAACGGTGATGTACTGGACTGCTTTGGGCATACTGTCTACCGAAGAAAAAATGCCAGAGAGAAGCATGGCCGGCATGATAAAGAAAAAAGCGGTCGTCATGGCTTGCTGTTGAGTCCGAGAAATAGTTGAAATAAAAAGACCCAAACTCAATGTAGTAAGAATAAATATAAAGCAAACCGAAAAAAGAAATAAGAGACTTCCTCTTATGGGAAGATCGAAAATTAACTTCCCCGCTATGATTATTAAAGTTACGTCACATAAACCAATTATGACGAATGGAATTGTCTTGCCGATAATCAGCTCCCAGGATTTTATGGGGGAGACAATCAACTGCTCCAAAGTTCCCATCTCCCTCTCTTTGGTTATGGCCATGGATGTAAGGATAAGAGTGGTTAGCAGCAAGATAAGGCAAATCACACCGGGGACCATATACACAGAGCTTCTCAGGTCAGGGTTATACCAGATCCTTGGGTGAGCAACTGGGATGCCTACTGGCTTCTTTTCTATCAGCTCAGCAAAAGTTCTTTGTGAATATTCGCCAACCAGTTTGGCAATATAGCCCTTGATAATCGTTGCTGAATTGGCATCTGTCCCATCTAAAATCACTTGGAGAGCCGTCTTCTGCATTTTTTTCAAATTCTTCATGAATTCCTTAGGGATAATAACTGCTACTTTTATTTTTCCTCTTTGAATCAGATCATCGATTCTTTTTGGGGAATTAGCTTGAGACTCCAACTCAAAATAATCAGATTGACTGAAGGCAGAAATAAGGTTTCGGCTTTCTGGTGTTCGGTCATAATCAAAAACTGCCATAGAAATGTGCTTTATATCTGTAGTCACAGCATATCCGAACAAGATTAACTGGATCACTGGGGCAACAAAAATAAGCATGAGCATTCTTTTATCGCGGAAAGTTTGGATGAATTCTTTGCGGACGATATGAAAGACTGTCTTCATTTTCTGATTTTTACTCCAAACTCAACCTGAGTTTCTTTGAACAGGCAAGAATTATTACAGACCCCAAAATAAAAAGGGCTACGACTTCGGGCCATAGGATCGACAAACCATTCCCTTTGAGAAAGATACCTCTCAGGATAATCAAAAAATATTTTGCTGGAACCAGATAGGAAATGAATTGAATAATCTTGGGCATACTCGAAATCGGAAAAATAAACCCAGAAAGAAGAAAAGAAGGCAAGAGAGTTAAGACGATTGATAGCATAAAAGCCAGCTGCTGGGATTTAGTAATCACTGAAATGAAAAGCCCTATTCCTAATCCACATACTAGGAAAAGTCCAGCAACCACAAACAGAAAAAGTATATTGCCTTTAAGGGGGACATTGAACAAAAGAATCCCTGTTAAAACCACTAATGTCATCTGAATCATACCCAGGAAGAAATAAGGCATCAGCTTCCCGACAATGATTTCAAAGGGTTTGGACGGGGTAGCGATCAGCTGCTCCATAGTACCTGTTTCCCATTCTCGAGCAATAGTCAAGGAAGTCAACATGGTAGCGATGATCATCATCATGACAGCAATCAATCCAGGAACAATAAAATTCGTGCTTCTAAGACCAGGGTTGTACCAAACTCTTGTTTCTGCATCTATAAGAGGAATTTCCTTAAGAAGAAAAGCTCCTTGTTTGCCTAATCCTTCCAATAAGATATAAGAGGAGAATTCCTGGACTATCCTTGAGAAATAGCCCAGGGCAATCAGAGCCGTGTTGTTATCACTGCCGTCGACTAAGAATTGAAGAGGTGTATTATGTCCTTTAGATATGTTCCGAGAAAAATGGGATGGAATAACTAAAATTATTTTAACTTTTCCTTCATCCAGAAGTCTTTCTACGCCAGAATAATTGTTTAAAAGATAGTGAAGGTTAAAATATTCGCTCGATTGGACTCGAGATATTAAATCACGGCTGAGCGAGGAGTCATCCAGATTTACTACAGCCACTGGGATGTTATTAACATCAAAAGTAATTCCGTAGCCAAAGACGATAAGGAGTACTAAAGGTAATCCTATGGCTAGATAAAGACTTCTCGGGTCCCTTATGATATGAATAAGCTCTTTCCTCATAAGAGGACGGATTCGACTTTTCATTTTTAATCTCTATATCACGGATAACCTATTAAGAACGCAATATTTAACGTGTCATCGCGAGGAGCAAAGCGATGTGGCGATCTTTTTAAGCAATCAAATGGGATTGCCACGCCCTTTCAGGGCCCGCAATGACAATGTAAAGTCATTTATGGCGTTCATATCAGTATATATATCAAGTATGAGCTTCTCGCTGTCTTTTTACGGCGGAAAGAAATACCTCTTCCAAGCTCGATTTCTCTTTTTGAGTAAATTCGCTCTTCAATTCTTTAGATGAGCCTGAAGCGATTATTTTCCCTGAATAGATGATAGCCAATCTGTGACATCGCTCGACTTCATCCATGTAATGTGAGGTAACAAAAACGGTTGTTCCCTCATCTGATAAATCATAGATCAAAGCCCAAAAATCCCTCCGTGACACAGGATCCACACTCGCAGTCGGCTCATCTAAAAACAATATTTCTGGCCGATGAAGAATAGCACAGCCTAAAGACAATCGCTGCTTCCAGCCTCCTGAGAGCTCCTTTGTTAGAGAATGTTCCCTTCCTATCAGACCAGCCATTTTTAAGACCCACTTCTTCCTTTCTTCTTTTTCTGGACTTGGTAGCTGATGGATTCCGCTGTAGAAGTTTATGTTTTCTTCTACAGTGAGGTCCTGGTAAAGAGTAAATTTCTGAGACATGTAACCTATCATTTTTTTAATCTCTTCAGAGTGAGTATCAATCCGATATCCTCCAACCAATCCTGTCCCAGAAGTAGGTAATAAGATCCCGCACAACATCCGGATAGTTGTTGATTTCCCGGCACCATTCGGCCCAAGAAAACCGAATATCTCTCCCTTTCTAACTTCAAATGAGATATTATCTACAGCGATGAATTGACCAAATTTTTTGGTTAAATTTTTAACTTCAATGGCTTGCATTTTCATATCCTGAAATCTGCTCTTGAACAAGAGCAAGGAATACGTCCTCAAAAGAGGGCGTTATTCGTTTTATGCTTTGAACCTTAACTCCCTGCTTCTCCAGTAGATTTTTTGTCTGGTGCCGACCTTCTTTTCCTGGTTCAAAAACTAAATGAAGCGTTTCTCCATATGGATATATGTATTTTAAGTCAGGCAAATTTTTCAGCGTTTCTCTTGAGAATTCCTTCTCGACAACTATCTCTATTATCTCATCCTGCATTTCTTCTATCAGTTTTTGGGGTGCTCGGTAAGTCAGTATTTGACCTTCATAAATGAACCCAACTTGATTGCACTTCTGGGCTTCATCCATGTAAGGAGTCGTAAGGAGCAGAGTGACTCCTTGGCTGTTCAGCTGGTTTAGAAGTTCCCAGAGCTCTCTTCTTGATACGGGATCAACACCTGTTGTAGGTTCATCCAAAAGAAGAATATCTGGAAAATGAAAAAGATTACAGGCCAAAGCCAATTTCTTCTGCATCCCCCCAGATAAATTCCAGGCATGACGATTCTGAAAAGGAGAAAGCTGGCTAAAATTCAATAATTCTTTTTCTCTTTCTTTGTATCTTTCCTCAGTTACTTGATAGAGGTCTGCAAAGAACTTTAAATTCTCAGAGACAGTTAAATCTCCGTAAAGACTGAAATGCTGGGGCATATAACCAATCCTCTCTTTTGCCTGTTGAGGATTCTTAACCACATCTATTCCGTCGATGAATACAGAACCTTCATCTGGTTTTAACAGTCCGCAAAGAAGGCGAAGAAGCGTTGTTTTCCCTGCTCCGTCAGGCCCAATCAAAGCAACGATTTGAGCCTTTTCAATCTCCAGATTTACGCTACTAACAGCAGTAACCTGATTAAATCTTTTAGTTAGATTCTCTGCCTTTAAAACAAGCAAATTAGCTCCCAATTTCAAAAATTCTAATTTGTGGAGTTTGGCCAGTTTGTTTAGTTAGAGTTTGATGAATCAAACCCCTACATAAAAAACCTAGATGAGATTGCCACGCTACGCTCGCAACGGCGCTTGTTGAGATTGCCGCGCTCCCTTTGGTCGCTCGCAACGGGGCTTGTAGAGATTGCCACGCCTCGTCATGACTATTAAATTCTAATTTCCACTTTCTAATTTCTGTTTACCTTTTACTCTTCACTCTTAACTCTTTACTCACTTTTATGAGGACTTGTATCCAGTAATTATCCTAACATCAACGGGCATTCCTGGCTTCAATTCTCCTTCAGGATTTTCAAAGTATGATTTAATCATGAATACGAGCTTAAGACGCTCTTCTTTGGTTTGAATATCCTTTGGCGCAAATTCAGCTCTGTCAGAAATATAATTAACTTTCCCTCTAAAAATCTTCTCAGGAAAGGAATCGGAAACAACTTCTACCCTATCCCCTATTTTTACTCGTCCCACAAGCCTTTCCGGCACATAAGTCTTGACATAGGTTTGAGCTAAATCGATAAGACTAAAAAGGTGTGTTCCTGGCAGAGCTAATTCGCCAACCTCTACATGCTTGATGTTTAGATAACCGTTGATTGGCGATCTGATTTCTGAGTCCTGGATTTGTAGGAGCAGGAGTTGCTCTTGAGCCTCAAAAAATTTTATCTCTGCTTTTACAATCTCTATCTCTTCTTTTTCTTTTCCCCTCAACGCAAGGTGATAACTTTCCTCTGCGCTTTCGTACTGCTCTGAGGATATTTTTAATCTTAAATCAGCCCGTTCTTTCTGAATTTGAGAGACTGCGCCTTTCTTGAAAAGACTTACCATCCGTTCTTGGTCTTTTTTAGCTAGCTCCAATTCCTTTTCTGCACTCTCCAACTGATTCTTGGCAACAGCAATCAATTCTTTTCTCGTTCCTTTCCTAAAAAGCTTTAACTTCAATCGAGCTCCTTCCAATCCTGCTCTCACCTGGTTCAGCTGAATAGTTGATTTTTCATGGTCTAACATGCACATTAAATCACCCTTGTTGATGTATTGGCCTTCAGAAACGAAAATCTGTTTGACTTCTCCTGAGACTTGGGATCTTATCTCTGTTTCTATGGCTTCTATAATGCCTGAAATTTCAATGACGCTTAAATCCTTATTTTTATTCTGACAAGAATTGGATAAAAACAAAAAGATCAATATAAGGAGAAAGGGATAAAAACTCCTAGTTCTTTTCATTTTCTTTCTTTATCCTTTGATTTTTACAGAAGATGCAATTATAGCAAAACTGAGATATTAAGTCGCTACCTTGATGGTATCTCTTGGATATTGACATCTCATAAGTCAAACCATATAATTCTTATGTAAAAAACAGGGGAAAAAGGCATGGCTTTGAAATTAAAATTTAATGTGAAGGGCAAAAAGATCAGCCAAGAAAAGAAACATTCACAAACAAAATGGGGCTTGGGGACTTCACTTTTTCTTAAAGGAGAGCTTACAGGCGAAGATGATTTTGTGATTGAAGGAGAATTTCAAGGAAAAATAGACTTAAAGAATAATAACTTGATAGTAGAACAGGGAGGAAAGGTTAATGCTGATATTCAAATCAAGAATATTACTATTGGTGGAGAAGTTAAGGGGAATATTAATGCATCAGGAAAAGTTTTCATTGCCAAAGATGGCTATGTGAGAGGAGATATCACTGCCCCTAGAATTTCCATAGCTGATGGAGCTCAATTTAAGGGCACTGTAAAGATGGAAAGTGATGTTGAAGAGGAGCCTCTTTTCCCAGAAGAATCTGCTTCCCTGCCCAAACAAAAAGTCGAACAATTTGAACAAAAGGATGAAAAGGAAGAAAAGCCACCACCTCCTCCTGACGAGCCCCTAAAATAGTTTATCTAGTTTCTTTGGTTTGTTTAGTTCATCTAGTAAGGATTTGATGAATCAAATCCCTACAAATTTTTTCCTAGCGACTTTGGGACCTATTTGTGTCTGTAATATTCTGCTGGGGTCTGACTCACTACATATTCCACTGCTTTCTGGATGCAGACTCTTATGGCTTTTTCAGTAGGAGTCTTGGAAAACCCGCCTAGGCCAACAGGAAGAACACCTCCAATATTGGTGACTCCACCCACAGCAATGCTTGTAGCCTTTCCTTCAACTGAAGCTGCTGCGACAATCTGAGAAGTCTTGGCATCTATGATTCTAACATCTATGGCAACATGCGCTTTTTTGAATCCTCCACCTACTTTAATTCCTAGAACCTTTGTTCCACCTGCTGCACCCTTGGAAGAACCTTCGAACTCTGTGACTGAAGCGACAATGATAAGGTCTGCTCCATAGATTTCGCCTATGGGAGCTTCTGTTCCTTTCTTGACTCTGCCTGAAGCTCCAAGATCCTGTTCTTTCATAACTGCTCCGAGCTGCTCCCTTTCCAGAACTACATAACGATTCGTGTTGAACAAGGCAGTGGTCAGCATATCTCTCATTCCATCTCCTATCTGTTTGAAGCCGATGCCAAACATTCCTAACCATCCACTACTCCAGCCTCCTTTGGCTGTTTTATCCTGGAATTCACCCACAGCTAACCTTGCCTTAGGTCCGTCATACCTTTCAGCTTGGGCCTCGGCGATAGTTGGCCCTCCGTACGAAGTAACTGTTGCTGTTGGCGCACAAGAGCTCATCCAAACAATGACCGCGAGTAAACCTGCATAAACAGAGAATTTCTTCATTTTTCCTCCTTCCTTTCCTTATTATTCATTTCAAGTGTGTCAAAATTATAAAAAAGAATATCAAATAAGTCTATCGCCTTTAAAGATGATATTTGGGATGATTTTTCCTCTTTTTTCCTCACCTTAGACTTCCTCCTCTTTTAACCTCTTTTGCGTATCTCCTATCTGCTTTTTTATTTTCTGCTATAATAAAAAAGATGTTTAAACTTCACTCAGAATTCAAGCCAAGAGGAGACCAAATAAAAGCCATACATGAATTGGCCGAAAGTCTGGATAAAAACATAAAACATCAAGTCCTGATGGGTGTCACCGGTTCTGGAAAAACATTTACGATGGCCAACATCACCGAAAAGGCTAATAAACCTGTGCTTGTCATTTCCCATAACAAAACTCTAGCGGCTCAACTTTACCAAGAATTCAGGCGTTTTTTCCCTGAAAATGCAGTGGAGTATTTTGTAAGCTACTACGACTACTACCAGCCTGAAGCCTATATTCCCGCATCAAACACCTACATTGCCAAGGAAGCAACAATTAACGATGAAATTGACCGCTTGAGGCTCCGGGCTACCAATTCACTCTTCCAAAGAAAGGATGTAATCATCATAGCTTCTGTTTCCTGCATTTATGGAATAGGTTCCCCCAAAACTTACTATTCGATGAGCTTCCCCCTTCAAAAAAACCAGGAGATATCCAGAAAGAAAATTCTCGAGAACCTGGTCGATATTCAATATCAACGAAAGGAAGACGACTTCCGAAGAGGAACTTTTCGAGTAAGGGGAGACATCATCGAAGTCTTTTCCTCATATGAAGATTTTGCCTACCGCATCGAGCTCGATGAAGACAAGGTGAAAAAAATATCTTCAATAGACCCTCTCCTGGGGAAGACATTGGACTCCTTTGATAAAATCATAATCTATCCTCGAACATTCTTCTCTACTCCTCAAGATATCCTTGATTATTCAATCGATAGCATAGAAAAGGAACTTGAAGAAAGAATCTTATTCTTCAAAAAAAAGGGAAAACTGATCGAAGCTGAAAGAATAGAAGAAAGAACTCTGTTTGACCTGGAAATGCTGAGGGAATTCGGATGGTGTCCAGGAATCGAGAATTATTCCCTTTACCTCAGCCTACGCAAACCCGGGGAGCCACCTTATACTCTTCTCGATTATTTCCCTCCTGATTACATGACAATCGTCGATGAATCCCATGTCACCATCCCCCAAACAGGAGGAATGTATCACGGAGATCGCTCTCGTAAACTAACTCTAATCGAACACGGCTTCCGGCTGCCATCGGCTCTGGACAACCGCCCTCTTAATTTTAAAGAATTCGAAGGCAGAGTGCATCAAGCCCTTTATGTCTCGGCAACGCCAGGGCCTTATGAGTTAAAAAAAGTGAAGAAAGTGGTTGAACAGATTATAAGGCCTACAGGACTCACAGATCCTGAAATTGAGGTCAGGTCCATAAAAGGTCAAATTGATGATTTGATGGCCGAGATTGGAAAGAGAACCAAAAGAAATGAAAGGACTCTAGTCACTACTCTAACTAAAAAAATGGCTGAAGACCTCACTCTCTACTACCACGAACTCGGACTCAGAGTCCGATATCTCCATTCTGAAATCGATACTGAGATAGGATTAAAATACTCAGAGATCTGAGAAAGGGAGAATTTGATGCCCTAATAGGAATCAATCTTCTAAGAGAAGGTCTTGACTTGCCTGAAGTTTCTCTAGTGGCCATTCTCGATGCAGACAAAGAAGGTTTCCTGCGTTCTACTATCTCTCTGATTCAAACTTTTGGGCGCACCGCCAGAAACATCTCAGGGAGAGTTATCCTCTATGCTGATACAATGACAGACTCCATGAAAAATGCCATTGACGAAACGAATAGAAGGAGGAAAATTCAGGCAGAATATAACAGAAAAAATAATATCACCCCTCAATCGATTAAGAAAAGAATAGACGAAGTGTTAACTAGCGTCTACGAGAGGGATTACTTTGATTACACCCGAATTTCTGAAGACAAAGAAATCTACTTGTCTCCTCAAAAAAGGAAAGAAAAAATTGAACAATTGGAAAAGCTGATGAGCGAAGCTGCCCGCAATCTGGAGTTTGAAAAAGCAGCAAAATTTAGGGATGAACTCAAGAAATTAAAAAAGATAGAACTGGAAATGTCTCTGTAAATAAAGTTAAAAGAAAATGAAAAGAGCTGGATCTTTAAAAGCAAAAATCAACCTCCTCCCTAAAAAACCAGGCATTTATCTTTTCAAAAATAACGAGAATGAAATAATCTACATCGGAAAAGCCCGTTCCTTAAGAGAAAGAGTTAAATCATACTTCCTGGAGACCTCTGATTCAAAGATTGATAACATAATTGCTGAAACAGCCGATATTGATTTTGTTCTTACTGATTCCGAGAAAGAAGCGGGCCTTCTCGAAAATAATTTCATCCGTGAACACCAGCCAAAGTTCAATCTCAGACTAAAGGACGATAAAAGCTTTCCTTACTTGAAGATAACTCTCCAAGAGAGATTTCCCGGAATTTACCTTACTCGAAAAGTAGAGCCGGACGGGGCTAAATATTTTGGGCCTTTCTTCCCAGCCCATCAAGCGCGCAAAACAATCCATCTCATCAACAAATACTTCGGCATTAGATGGTGTGAAGAAGCTATCCCGGGTAAAAGGAAAAGACCCTGCCTTGAGTACGATTTAAAACTCTGCTCAGCCCCTTGCGTGGATTACCTCTCCGAATCGGAATACCTGGAAAACGCAAAAGATGCTCTTTTGTTCCTTGAGGGGAAGGTTGATTCACTATTAAGCATCTTGAACTGCAGGATGAAGAAAGCTGCCTCAGGGCAAGAATTTGAACAGGCCGCACATTGGAGAGACACTATTCGCACGCTCCAACACATAAAAGAAAAACCAAAGCTCACCTCTGTAAAACTGGAGAATAAGGATATCTTTGGGTTTTCCAGAGAAAAAGAAAGGATTGCCCTCTACGTGTTTCTGATGCGGAGAGGAAGAGTTGTTGAATCAGAGGAATTCATCCTTAAAGAGAAAAAGAGCATTTCAGATGAGAGTGTGCTTTCCACATTTCTGTCAAAATTCTATGAGATCCGCGAGGAAAGACCAGACAAAATTCTGCTGCCCTTTGTTTCTAGAATCCAAGAAGAGCTTTCAAAAAAAATCTTACCTGGAATTCAGAAAAAAATTGAAATTATAATTCCAAAGAAAGGAGAAAATAAAAAATTAATTGAGCTCGCCAACAAAAATGCAGAAATTCTACTGCATAAAAGGAAGAAGAAATCTTCTCCTTTGATGGAGATAAAAAAAATTCTCGATTTAGAGTCTTTACCTAAGCGTATCGAAGGATTCGATATTTCCAATATCGGGGGTCAAGAAGCCGTGGGTTCTCTAGTCGTCTTTGAGAATGGACAACCCAAAAAAGAAGACTACAGGAAATATAAAATTAAAACAGTCTTAGGGCCAAACGATGTGGCCAGCCTTCAAGAAGTGATCCGTAGAAGATACAAGAGGATTCTTGAAGAAAAAAAAGTCCTCCCTGATTTAATATTAGTGGATGGAGGGAAGGGGCAGCTCAGCGCGTCAAGAAAGGCTCTTCAGGAATTAGGAATGGGCAGTCTCCCTGTAATCTCACTGGCCAAAAAAGAAGAAATGGTTTATGTACCATCCAAGAAACAAGGCCTTAGATTGGAGCGAACCTCTCCTGCCTTAAAGCTCTTCCAGAACATAAGAAACGAGGCCCATCGATTTGCCATCTCCTTTCACCGCTTGAGGAGAAGAAAGAGAAGCTTCGAATCTCTCCTTGACGGAATTCCAGGTATAGGGAAAAAGAAGAAAAATGCACTATTGGTGAAATACAAGAGCATAGAAGAAATAAAGAAGGCTTCTCTTGAAGAATTGGCTCAGACAGTAAGAGCTAAAGCTGCTAAAAACCTCCTAAAAAAAATAAAGAATAAATAATAACATAGAATAAATCTGTAGCGATTTGACTCATCAAATCCTAAAAAGATGGACTTGTTAGGGATTTGAAAAGACCCAATTGAGATAAAATTGTAGGGGTTTGATTCATCAAACCCTATATGATTAGTCTGGAAGGACCTAAACAAACCCTGTAATTTAACTGGACAAACAGAAAAAACAAGATAAACTATTGTAGATTGAAGATTCAAAGAAAAGAAAGAAGCTGAATCATGATAATAGGCGTTGGGATTGACATCATCGAAGTGAAACGCATCGAAAAATTAGCAGAAAAAAATCCCCGTTTTTTACAAAAAATCTTTACCCCCCCAGAAATCAGCTATTCTCTAGGGAAACGGAATAAACACCAACATCTTGCCGCACGCTTCGCCGCTAAAGAAGCTTTTTTCAAGGCCCTGGGGAGAAGGATAAGCTGGACAGATGTCGAGTTGACCAATCTTTCTTCAGGAAAACCTCAACTAACGATTAAGTCACAGGAAAGTACTTCTTTAAGCAACATACACGTATCCATTTCACACCTATCAGATTATGCAGCAGCTGTGGTTATTTTAGAAACAAAGGAATGATTCTCAATACTCTACTTTTCCTCTTTTCTCCTGTTTAATAATGTGAGAGTTTTTTTAAGCTTCCCCTTTTTCCTCAAAGTGATGCGTTTATAACTGTATGCTCTCTTATCCTTCGGATCTGCCTCAATCGCTTTCTCAAAATATTCAACGGCCTTCTGTAAGCAGCCCATCCGGTAAAACGCAACACCAATGTTATTGAAGGGTGTAGCATATTTAGTGTTTATGCTGGCGGCCTTGTTATAACATTCTAAAGCTTGGTCATAATTGCCTTTTTTTGCGTAGGCCACACCAAGATTATTGTGAGCTTCGGCAAAATCAGGATCTAATCTAACCGCTCTCTTATAACATTCAATCGCTTTTCCATACTCACCTTTTTCGTACCAAGCTACTCCAAGATTACAAAAATGGATAGCTTCAAATTCATTCTCGTTTAAAACCTTTGGATAGCCGCTGTTTTCTTCTATATCCAACCAGTCTTTGTAATAACAATCATCCTTTTCAGCTGATAAGATAGGCTCCCAATAAAAGCCTCCATTCCCACCTAATCTACACTTTAAGAAAACATGTTTAGGTACATAGACAGGTTCTAGAGACAGACCCAGGCGTTCACCAGCTACCAGGTATATGGAAGAATAATCATCACAGTCAATGAATCTCTTTCCATTTTCTTGTTTTTTCAAACCTTCAATCAAGAGATTATTCTTTCTGTACTCAAAATTTCCTTCCTCTTTTAAGATATTCCCGATTGTTTTCAACACTTCAATCGCTTCTTTCTTGTTGTATCTGGATCTGGGTGTAATTCTCTCCTTTATTTTTCCGAATAAACGGTCAAGAGTCTGAAGTGCTGAAGCGGGATTTCCAAAATCTCTTTGTAAGTCCAAGCATTCACGGATCTTCAGGTCGTATTTATTTTGATGGTCTCCTATTGCTTGCTTTGGGATTCCCTGGTCGTGAATTTCTTCAGCATAAATTACTTGAGGCAAAAAGAAGGCTTCCAAAGCCTGTTCAGCTATAGCCACTCCGGTAATGACTACAAAAGCGCTTAGGGTAGAATTCACTATTTTGGCTAACTTACTGCTGTAATAAAAACTCCTTATTGTTTTTAGCAAACTCATCGCCCCGAAGGCTTTTAGTCCCAGATTCAAAAAAGATTTTGTTCTAAATGGGACTGCCTATTTTTCCCGTATCACTATCATAATTATATGGCAAAAAACATGCCAACTTTTAGGGGTAAATGAAGCGTGCTGAAATAAAAGAAGTTACAGTGGATAGGACATTTTTCCGATTTTGAGGCAGTGATTATTATGTACAAAAATTGAACACTGAGGCAAGGAATATGTTCGAAAAAAGAACAGTATCATTTTTTTTACAATTACCTTGACACAGACATTCGACTCCGGTATAAAAAAGATGGCAAAATTCTTCATTTTATAAATTAATTTTTTTTGTCAAGTAAAGCGCCATAACATCCAATTATCAAAGGAGGGTATATGAAGATTAAATTATGGACCGCACTGGGTATAGTTGTATTAATCTGCATGGTTGTTATTAGCGGTTGCACGTTGGCGAAAATATATGGTCGAGGTGCTACTCCTGTTATGCTCAACAATCCACCTCAGCGTGTAGAAGTCATAGAACATTTCGAGGTTTCCAAAGGAATTACTTTTGATTTTACGTCTGCCTTTGATGCATCTGATATGCTAGCTACAGTACTTCAGAGGACAAGGTGTGATGCCATCATCAATGTCGGTCTTGAAGTAAAAACTACGGTAGGAGACTTTTTCCTCAACCTGATTACTTTTGGGATTGCCCAAGCCAAACATTTAACTGTTGTTGGCGATGCTGTAAGATTTACGGATGGAAGTAGCCTGAACAGCGAAAATGTTGAAATACTGGCGGAATCAAACAATCTACAGAATCTGACATCAATGTTAATGACTATGTCCGAGGAGGATCAATCAAAGCATATGATAGTTAGAGCTGGCAATGGTTATCGTCTTGTTTGCTTAAAGGAGAATTAAAGCGATCCTTTTTTAGACTTTTTACCAGCTCAATATTA
>Ga0114921_10000141_pt1 | contig 29481 bp, 25 predicted proteins | sample BentaG_FD_87016 | JGI IMG/M metagenome (GOLD analysis project Ga0114921, IMG submission 87016) | Deep subsurface microbial communities from South Atlantic Ocean to uncover new lineages of life (NeLLi) - Benguela_00093 metaG | ecosystem: Environmental > Aquatic > Marine > Oceanic > Sediment ... | reverse complement strand
GGCAACTACCTTCTTACCCTTGAGAGAATCAGGAATATCCTCAGACGCAACCTTCTGGGCTAAGCCCTCAGCAATGGCAGTCTTGCCCACTCCAGCATCACCAATAAGCACAGGATTATTCTTGGTGCGCCGGGAAAGTATCTGTATTACACGCCTGACTTCCTCTTCTCTGCCAATGACCGGGTCCAGCTTATGCTGACGAGCCAACTCAGTGAGGTCATGTCCATACTTTTCCAGAGAGCGGTATTTGCTTTCTGCATGCTGGTCAGTAACTCGATGAGCACCACGTATCTTACGCAAAGCTTGATAGATTTTCTCCTGGTTAATACCAAACTCGGCTAAAATTGCGGCGGCTTCACCTTTGTTTTCCCCGGCAATGGCAATAAGCAAATGCTCAGTGCTAACAAACTCATCCTTAAACCTGTCAGCTTCCTGGCGAGCACTTTGCATAAGGCGAGGGACTCGTGGCGTAGCGTAAATTTGCGTTCCCTCATAAGCCACCTTGGGAAAAGCTTCCAATGTTGCTTCCACCCGACTTTTCACCGCTTCAACATCCACAGCTAGCTCTCGTAATATATCCTGAGTTACACCCCCTTGTTGTTCCAGCAAGGCTAATAAGATATGCTCCACATCCCACTGGTTGTGATGGAAACGACGAACTAGCTCCTGTGAGGCTGCTAAAATCTCTTGTGCCTGTTCAGTAAATTTCTCCGGTGTCATAGCTCTATTCCTCCCTATACCCTATATCTGACCCTACATTAGTTCCCGTAAAACGCTCCATCCTGGCTTCCATCTCCTCAACCTGACGCTGCACCTCTTTCATCCTTTGTATCAAATGCAAGGCCACTTCTACACCAGCCAAGTTAATCCCTAAATCACTCATAAGCCCTTTGATGCCACATAATTGTTCAACGTCATCTTGAGAATAAAGGCGAGTATTACCCCCTGAGCGGCACGGCTGTATTAACCCTAACCTTTCATAATAACGCAGTGTATGTGCTTCTACACCCACCATTCTGGCAGCAACACTTATGACATATCGTGGCTCCGAATTTGAAGTTGTCGCTTGCCTTGGCTTAAGCAGCTCAGAGAGCATCTCACAGACTTTATCTATTTCTTGAAGCTTATCCTCAGCCTCTGCGTTATCCTCGTCTGTTCCTGATATTTGATGATAATCCTTATCCGCCATATTTATATCCTCAGTTTCTTTATTATAAAATTGTTAAAGCTTTCTGTCAATACTTTTCAACAAACTTGACAAAATTGTTTAACTTTTCCATTTCGATGCACTGTTTTAAAATTCTGGCTGTAGCTTCCCAGAGGGCATGCCATCCACAAGAATAAACAGTAAAGTTTATCCTTAATTCTGCAGCCTTACCGTATAAAAGTTGTCAACATAGCAACTTAAGGTTTATACTAGAAAATTAGGGTTAAATAACTATGCCACCAAAACGAGATTATTATGAGGTGCTGGGCCTGCCTCGAAGCGCCAGTGATAAAGAAATCAAGATGGCATTTCGCAAGCTAGCTTTTCAGTATCATCCTGACCATAATAAGAGTCCAGGAGCGGAGGATAAATTTAAGGAGATAAATGAAGCCTATCAAGTGCTTTCCGACCCTGAGAAGCGATATAGCTATGACCGCTATGGCTGGGTAGATACTGGAGAGCTACAGGGCTTCCCTGATTTTGGCTTTGGCGGCCTGGGCGATATTTTTGAATCCTTCTTCGGTGGCCTTGGCCAAACTCCATTCACCAGAACTGCTCAGCGTGCCCCACAAAAAGGAAGAGACCTACAAATTCACCTCACCCTTTCTTTTGAAGAGGCAGTATTTGGCTGCCAGAAGAAAATTGAAATACAGCGTATCGAGAACTGCCCCACGTGCCACGGTATTGGCTGCCAACAGGGAACAAGCCCGCAAACCTGCCCTGATTGTCAAGGTGGAGGGCAGATAAGAAAAGTGCAGCGGAGCATTTTCGGCCGCTTCAGCCACATCAGCGTCTGCCCCCGCTGTGAAGGCAGCGGCACTATAATAACTAAACCCTGCTCCCAGTGCCACGGAAAAGGGAGGGTAAAGGTAAAACGCAAGCTAACTGTAGATATACCTGCTGGCGTGGACAATGGCTATCAAATGCGCCTTGATGGCGAGGGTGATGCTGGTTTGTATGGAGGCACGCCTGGCAGCCTCTACATTGGTCTTGCAGTGAAGCCACACCATCTATTCCATAGAGACGGAATTGATATCCTGTATGAATTGCCCCTCAACTTTGCTCAGGCTGCATTAGGTGACGAGATAGAAGTGCCCTCTCTAGATGGGAATGTAAGCCTGAGAATACCACCAGGCACTCAGACTGGAAAAATCTTTCACCTTAAAGGCAAAGGGGTACCACAGCTTAACGGCAGAGGAAAAGGAGAGTTGCTGGTCAAAGTTGCAGTGGTTACGCCGCAACACCTGGATAGAAAACAACAACAGCTTTTTGAAGAGTTAGCCAAGTTACTGCCCTAAGCGAAGCTATTCTAAGGCATCTAACAAAGGCTTTTATTCGCTCTTTGTAAGCTCACTGAAGTCAGCCATTGCATCACTCGCTGGGAGGTTCTCAAACAGAACTCGATAGATAAGGTCAGCAATAGGTATCTTTAAATTCAATTTCCGGGTTAACTGACGAACCGCCCTGGCAGTATAAACTCCCTCCGCCACCTGTGGCATAGAAGCAGATATTTCCTTTAGAGAGCGACCTTTAGCCAACTGGTAGCCAACATAATGATTGCGGCTCAAAGTACTGGCGCACGTGGCTATTAAATCGCCTAAACCAGCTAAACCGTAAAAAGTGTTAGCCCTGGCTCCTAAGGCCTCCCCCAAGGAAATAGCTTCACCCCAGCTCCAGGTGATGAAAGCAGCCTTAGCATTGTCGCCTAGGCCTAACCCATCGATCATCCCCGCGCCTAAAGCCACAATATTTTTCAGAGCTCCACCTAACTCCACGCCAATAACATCATCTGTGGTGAACAGAAGAAATTTAGGCGAGCCCATCAAATCCCGCGCCTTCCCCGCCACAGTTGCCTCCTGCGCAGCGAGCATCGAGGCAGCAGGCAAACCCTGAGCAATTTCCTTGGCTAAATTAGGGCCAGAGAGAACACAAATCTGCCGTCCTAAAGAAGGGGCAATTTCCTCTGCCATTACTTGAGACATTCTCCTGCCACTATCTACCTCCAGCCCCTTAGCAGCACTTATCAGTATCGTAGAATTGGTTAAATAATTCCTGGCTTGAACGATATTTTGTCTTAATTTTTGTGAGGGGACTGCCCAGATTATTAAATCAGCTCCATCCACGGCCTCCTCAATACGGCTGGTAGAAAAACAGTCACGCCTCTTTTGATTTAATTCCTCAACCTCACCTTCACTGCGCACCCATAGCTTTACCGTTATTCCCTTACTGCCCAGTAGAGTGGCTAAAGTGTTACCCCAGGTAGTATTGCCTATGATGGCAGCTTTAGGCATAGTTTAAAAACTAGCTTACTTTTTTCTCTCCTTCACCATAACAGGTGCTCTGTGCCTTGCTGTAGGCGCCTTACATTATCACGATGCTGGTAAACCACCAGGACCACAGCTGCTAAGGCATAAGCTAGATAAAGGGGAGAAAAATTATGGGTAATAGTTAAGGGCACCAGCAAGCACCAAACAGCCAGAACAGCAAGTATAGAGCCCTGGGACATATGCCGACTGCGCAACGCTGATACAGCTAGAACCTCAGCTCCAAATATAGCTAACGGGGGAGCGATGGCAAATAAGGTGCCGAAATAAGCAGTTACGCCTCGGCCGCCTTTAAATTTGGCAAATACAGGCCAGTTATGTCCCGCCACCACTGCCAGACCAGCCATGATCTGAGCTACCTGCCACTGAAGAGATATGCTGCCAATAGTCAAGAAAGCGTTGCCTACAATCACCTTGGCCAGCATAACCGCTCCCGCAGCCTTCCCTACGTCAAGAACTATAGTTAAAATACCAAATTTAGTCCCTACAGTGCGCATTACATTAGTGGCACCCGTCTTACCACTTCCGCACTTCCTAATATCAACGCCACTCCTGAGCTTACTTATAATTAAACCAAAGGGGATTGAGCCCATAAGATAAGCAATAACCACTACAGTGGCAAACTTAGCAATTATCATACTTTCACCACCTTTTTTCCTTTATTGCTTTTGCGTCTAGCCTTAGTGAGAATTAGCTGCACAGGAGAGCCGCAAAAACCAAAATTATGGCGCAGTTTATTCTCCAGATAGCGCTGGTAAGAAAAATGGACTAAGCGTGGGTCATTAACTTGCAACACAAAGGCTGAAGGCCTGACCTCATCCTGATAAGCTCGCGTAATACGCAACCGCCTGGAGCCTACATGGGGTGGAGGATAACTGCTTACTGCCTCTTTGACTACCATTTCAACTGCCGTGCTGGGTAAACGTTTTTGTCTTCCCTGCCATACTCGCCAGGCCTGGGATAAAGTTTCATTAACATTCTGCCTCAGTTTAGCAGAAATGTAAAGAGTAGGCACATAGGACATAAACTTGATCCGTCGCTCTACATACCACTCGAATTCCTTTCTTCGCTCTTGGGGAATAAGATCCCACTTATTAATCACTAATACCATGCCTTTGCCCATTTCCATAATATAGCCAGCAATATGCATATCCTGGGCAGTGATAAATTCGCTAGCATCAATTAGCAGTAAAGCCACATCACACCGATTAATAGCCTGAAGTGCACGCAGCAAGCTATAATAATCAACTCCGGCACAAACATGACCACGCCGCTTAATGCCAGCAGTATCAATAAGCAATATCCTTTTATCATCCCAGTGAATCATAGCATCAAGAGCATCACGAGTTGTTCCTGGATTCTCATGAACAATGGCTCTCTCACTCCCTAACAATGCGTTTAACAATGTTGATTTACCCACATTGGGTCGCCCCACAATAGCTAATTTAGCCTCTTCCGACTCTGTGAGACCAGTGTCTGATGGAGGTAGGGAGGCTAGCACAACATCTATCAACTCATCTATCCCCCGGTTATGATAGGCGCTAATAGCTATGGGCATACCAATACCCAGTGAGTAAAAATCAGCTATCAGGTTCACCTGATTGAGAGAATCCACCTTGTTTACCGCTAAGACCACAGGCTTGCTGGCAGCACGCAACATATCAACTATTTCTTCATCAGCGGGAATAAGACCTTCCCTAGCATCGGTGAGGAAAATAATAACATCCGCCTGGCTGACGGCCGCCTCCACCTGTTGCTTAACCATTTCATCTAAAGTTGTTTGTGGTTTTGCCTGCCAGCCACCGGTATCAACTAAGGTTAGTTCCCTTCCCCGCCACAAGGCAGGGGCAAAAACACGATCTCTAGTAATTCCTGCCATTTCGTCAACAACAGCTAACCTTTTGCCCGCCAGGCGATTAAGCAAAGTGGATTTACCTACATTAGTCCTGCCTACAATAGCTACGATCGATTCTGTCATTTATCTGCTATGCCCAAATTGGCTGACGAAAGCATCTTAGCCAGTAATGCCTTTTGCAGGTGAAGCCTATTCTCCGCTTGATCAAAAACCACTGATCGGGGGCTATCCAACAATCCAGAAGAAACTTCCTCACCATGATGCGCTGGCAAAGGATGCATAAATAGAGCATCCTTCTTAGCTAAAGATAACAGGTTATCATTCACCTGATAGGCAGAAAAGGCCAGTCGCCGCTTTTCCGCCTCAATTTCCTGGCCCATGCTAGTCCATACATCGGTATATACTACATCAACGCCCTTGACTGCCTCACGAGGCTCATCAGTTAACTGAATTTGACTACCACTGGAGACAGCCAACTCACGGCCACGTTCTAATATCTCTTTTTTAATTTCATAATCAGGTGGAGAGGCAATATGGAAATTCATGCCTGTGAGCGAGGCAGCAAGCAGCAAACTATTAGCTACATTGTTGCCATCGCCAATGAAGGCCAAAGTTAAACCAACAAGCTTGCCTTTCTTTTCATATATGGTCAGTAAGTCGGAAAGAGCTTGGCAAGGATGCTCCAAATCAGATAGTGCATTAATAACCGGCACAGATGCATGTTCAGCCAGTGCCAGCAAAGTCTGATGAGAAAAGGTGCGAGCAACAATGCCATCAACATAGCGGCTAAGCACTTGCGCTACATCTGAAACCGGCTCCCGCTTGCCTAGGCCCACCTCGTCTGGAGATAGATAAACGGGATGCCCTCCTAATTGCTGCATGGCTATGTCAAAACTAACCTTAGTTCGCAAGGAGGGTTTTTCAAACAGCAGAGCCAAAGCCTTTCCTGATAGAAGACGCAGTGTATCCCCTCGCTTCATAATCAGAGCTTGCTCTATAACTTGCTCAATTTCCTTACCACTAAAATCGGATACTGAAAGGAAATGCCTTATCTTCATGGCTAAAAACAGCATACCATCACATCAAGCAATATACAAGGAATTGTACTCCCCGTTTACAGGAATCAACGATTGGCTAGCTCGACTACGGTAACGCCATAGTCTCCTTCGCCATAATCAGCAAGACGAAAGGACTTTACCAAAGGATGCCTGGCTAGCACTTTATGAACAGCATGTCGCAAGGCTCCCGTTCCTTTACCATGGATAATACGCACACAGGGCAACCCAGCCATAAAGGCATCGTTAAGGTATCGCTCCAGCCGAAATGAGGCCTCATCAACAGTGAGCTGGCGCAAACGCAGCTCTCTATCCACTGTTTTCATGCCAATTCAACAAACTCCAGACGAAGAATTTCCCTGCTAGCCTCAGTAACCTTGGCCCTATCATCAATACGCCAGCCCACTACCCAGAGGATTTGCTGAGGAGAGCAGATTAAAGAGATACGGTCTCTCCAGGAAAGGGGTATCTTAGCATCAACCATAAAGCGTTGCAGCTTCTTAAGCTCATTCATGCCTAAGGGCTGAAAACTATCCCCTGCCTGGCGCTGGCGCACAAATAGTTCCTCTCCTGCCTGTTGTAAATCAAATTCAGCAGCAAGGCTGCCTTGAGGTTGCTTCACAGCGCCCGCAGTGGCTGGAGAGATGCGAGATATCACCCGCCAGCCAGGTAAAATTGTCTCCCCAGGAATATGAAGACGAAATCTGCCCCGCAATAGGGGTTGCTCAGAGGAGCGCGACTGCTCAGCCTGCCCTTCACTACACCCAGGACCTTGTCTTACCACAATGGCGACTTCATTGTATCCTCCATAACAAATAATGTTATAGGGCAAGGAAATTTTCCTGCCTACAGGCTTACTTAGCAAACCTCTTATTGCTTCAATATGGCTGGCTTCAATATCCCTGATATTCCCCAAAATCTTAGCTAGTGCCAATCTTATTAACTGCCTTTGCAAAGCTAAAGGTAAAACAGTGGTTTTCTTCCTATCCAGATAAATGGCGCCGTTTTTCTCTTTGCTCACTTCATTCCACAATTGAAGAGTTTGCTGCTCCACAAAAGAGGCTTCATCATTAGCGATTTTAGCCAGGCGAAGCAGAGCTTGGTCCACATTTGGATTATATTCTCTAAGCAAGGGCAATAATTCCAATCGAAGGCGATTTCTAAAGAAGGATAGTGAAAGGTTAGAGGAATCAATGCAAGGTGCAAGCTGGCGTTCCTGACAATAATTCATCGTTTCCTCTCTAGCAACATCAAGAAGAGGTCTTATGGCCCACACCTGATGGCTGTTAGCTGACGGCTGACGGCTTTTAGATGGCGCAGGTGAGCAAGGCTCAAGGCCCCGCAACCCAGAAGTTCCCGTGCCCCGTAATATGTGCATTAATACAGTTTCCACCTGGTCATCCCTAGTATGACCTATCGCCACTCGATTAGCCCTAACATCACCAGCTACCTTAGTCAGAAAATCATACCTCAATTCTCGAGCAGCCTCTTCAATAGAACAGCTTCTCTCAGCTTTATAAGCAGCTACATCTCGCTTACCCACGGTGATAGGAACATCAAGGCGGGCAGCTAAATCAACTACATATTTAGCATCCGCTTCAGATTCAGCATCTCGAAGCTGGTGATTCAAATGGGCTACGTGGAGTCTTATGTCAAACTCAGTCTGACATCCTGCCAGCATATGCAGCAAGCAAACTGAATCAGCACCGCCTGATACTGCAACAACTACTGTTTCCCCCGGCGAAATCAGATTGTGCTGTTGAATAAAATTCTTTACTCTTGATTCCAGTTCAATTTTTTTCATAGAGACTGCTCCGAGCCAAACGAAGGGCTCGTAGCCCCATTCAGGATGACATCTCTTTCAAAATAAGTTTGGTGCGGTGAATAGATTCAGGGCGCTGTGGAAAGCCCAGAGCAGCAGTTACTTGCTCTGGCCTACCGCTACCCCCAGCATCACAGCGTAGCCTCATCCCCAAAACGCATAATGAATCATTGTAGTCAACAAGCCACAAATCATCTATTAAGGCTCGCAAATCATACAGCTTCACCTTATCCCCTCTGGTATGATGCCAGGCTAATTCCTTGCTTTGAAGCAAAAAATGAATTGAACCCTTCACCTCTTGTTCCGTTTTATTGCTCTCCACCTCAACACGGTATTCAGAAAAAGCAAGACAAGACTGAAGCGATGGAATCCTTAACCCTACTTCCCACACATCAAATATTTCGAACCCTGAGGGCAATTGGCTCTTCGCTAGCATCACGAAAGACTGAGGTGGCATCCAGCAATTTAGCCACACATCCATCAGTTCAGCTTTACTGGTTACCCCCACAGCCAAAGGTGCTGCTACTGAAATTCGTGGATGGGGAGTAAAACCCTGGGAATAAGTTAATGGTATTTTAACCCTTCTGAAAGCCCTCTCCCAAAACCTCAACACATCAAGGTGAGAAATAAACTTAACCTCTTCTCCACGACCAAACCTAAGACGTAGGCGCTGCATCCTCCTTTTCCTTGGTTACCATAACTTCCTCTATCTTCATCCCACGCATCTCAGTTACAACAAATTTCAGGTTACGATATCTCAATTGCTCACCCTGGCTGGGTATCCTGCCAAGATAGCTAAGAATAAAACCGGCCACAGTTTCATAATCACCAGCAGGCAGCCCTAGTTCCAACTCTTCATTAGCTTCATCCACATGGAATCCACCATCTATCTGAAAAGCATTATCGCCGGTTACCACAAAATCCCTGTCCTCCTCAGTTAGTTCATGTCTAATATCACCCACGATTTCCTCAGTCAATTGCCTTAAGGTAACCATCCCAGCTATACCCCCAAATTCATCGACAACGATCACTATGTGATACCCACCATCTCTCATCTCGGTGAGAAGCTCTCCCAGATGCTTGCTTTCAGGCACAAAGTGGGCCGATCGTACCAAATCATCAATGACCATCTCCTCGCTTGCGGAGTTATTGGTTAACTGCTTAAGCACATCCTTAGCAAACAAGATGCCCACCACATTATCAGTATTATCTTTATACACTGGAAAACGGCTATATGGCGTTTGAGCATAGATAGCTAGAAAATCGTCCAACTTCGTTCCCTGCTCTACCCAAGTAATCTCTGTTCTGGGAATCATTGCCTTGCTTGCGGGGCTATCTGTAAACTCAAATACCTTATGCAGCATCTTTGCCTCATCCTCCTCCACTACCCCTTCATCCTCACCAACGTTTATCGCTGAACGTATCTCACCCTCGCTGACTAATTCCCTATCCTCTGCAGTTTCGGTCACCACTCTGGTAAATCTCAAGCCAATGCGGCCCAATGCCAAGACAAAGGGATAAAGACACCATCCTATTACCCTCACCGGATTAATATAAGCTAAAGATAAACGCTGAGCATGCCGCATAGCTACAGCCTTGGGAATAACCTCCCCAAAAACTAAAACCAATATTGTCACCCCCACAGTAGCTATGACTGGGCCCCAGGGTAAACCAAAGGCTGCTACTGCCATGATGGTGCCCAGCGTAGCCGCAGCTACATTTACCAGGTTGTTACCCAACAAAACAGTGGCTAAAAATCTCTCTGGCTCATCAGCAGCTTTGTCTAATTGCCTGGCTCCCTTAACGCCATTCTCCACCAAATATTTTATACGTAGCTTGGGCAGAGAAATAAAAGCCGCTTCAGCACTAGAAAAGAAAGCTGAAAGTATCAGACAAACTAGAAAGGCTAGTAAAAGCCAACTATCGCCGTCGTCCAACTAGCACCACCCCCAAAACCCTCCACTAAACAAACCTACCATATTCTACAATAAAACTCCTGAGTTAAAATCTGCTCCTATATAAATTATAATAACAGTGACCCATAAGTTTGTCAAAACTAGCACTCACTAACTCCTCATAGGCTTGATGGCTATGGCATAAGCATATGATTTGCCGCTGGGATTCCAAAAAGGTAAAAGCACTTCAGTCCCGTTTCTTAGTGCCATTTATTAGCCACACCACTGTGGCCACAAGAATTATAGAAACGATGATGGTGGTAATTAAGCCTGCTCTGTCCAATGGATTTTACTTCTTTTCCGGCTTAGTAAGTATGTCGTCAATCAAACCATATTCCACTGCTTGCTGGGCGTCAAGATAAAAATCTCTATCTGAATCATGGGCAATTTTTTCTACAGCCTGACCGGTATGCTTAGCCAGGATATTGCGGATTCTCTCCTGCATCCGCATAATCTCCCGAGCGGCGATTTCAATATCAGCTGCCTGGCCTTGAGCACCACCAATTGCCTGATGAAGATGTATGGTGGAATTGGGTAAGGAATATCTCTTGCCTTTAGTTCCAGCGCAAAGCAGCAAAGTGCCCATGCTAGCTGCTAAGCCAACGCAAATAGTAGAAACAGGACAACGAAGAAGCTGCATAGTGTCGTATACAGCCAGGCCAGCACTGATCACCCCACCAGGGCAATGAATATAAAGGCTTATATCCTTATCCGGGTCTTCTCTCTCCAGATAGAGAAGCTGAGCGATAACAAGATTGGCTATCTGGTCATTTATGGGTGTGCCCAGGAAAACAATTCTTTCCTTTAGTAAAAGAGAATATATATCAAAGGCACGTTCCCCATGAGTGCCAGTCTCAGTTACAGTAGGAATTACCACTTGAGATATTGCATCCATTATCCCTCCTTCATTTTCCCCTTTTGGTTCTCACTGACTATTTGCACCAGCCGGTCTATCGTCTTCTCAGTACGTAGAGACTCAGTAATTGACTCTCTAACCTGGGGTAAGGCAAGAAGCCTCTGTATTTTCTCTTTATCCTCAGCCTTACCCACCATTTCCTCTACTTTATTATCTACCTCCGAGGCAGCAATTTCAATTTTTTCTTCTTCAGCCACCTTACCCAGAACCAGAGAATTAGTAACTCGTTTCTTAGTTATAGGACGTAATGCTTGTTTAAGCTCTTCCTCTGTCTTGTTAATCCTGTTCAGATAATCTTCCACCTCCCGATAGCCAAGATGCCGCGCTTCATCATTAAGAAGGTTTTCAATTTCCCTATCCTCTAAAATAGGGGGATAGTCCACTGAACTCCCCTCAACTACCACATCAACAGTCTTTCGTCTTAACTCCAGGCGACTTTTCTCTTTAGCTCTAGCTCTCAAATCAGCTGTTATTTGTTCTCTTAACTGAGTTAAATCAGCATAATTGCAGCTTTGAGCGAATTCATCATCAAGATCAGGTAACTGTTTCTTCTTTATCTCAGTAACCATGACTTTGAAAGCGCACTCCTTACCACGAAATTCCTCAATTCTGTAATCGGCAGGAATTTTAAGGCTGAAAGCCTTTTCCTCGCTTTTCTTTACTCCTTGCAAATTCGAGGCAAATCCAGGCAAGGGGAAGCTTGGATTGTCACCTACCTCATATACCAAATCTTTATGATTTAAAAATGGTTTACCCTCCACGCTGGCCTCAATACTAATGGTGACAAAATCTCCAGGCTGAACAGAACGCTTTACAGGTAGTAATATTGCATGCTCCTGCTGAAGACTCTCAATGGCTGCTTCAATTTCCTTATCACCAATTTTTATAGGCTCAGGTTTTAGCTTTATATTGTGATAATCGCCAAGCTTAACTTCTGGCTTAAGAGGCACGATTGCTTTAAAAATTAAGGGGTCGTTTTGAGTAAGCTCTATTTGTGGTCCAGCAATAGGGTCAATCTTCTCTGATTCAACCGCTTGCTTGTAAAGTTGCGGTATCAGACGCTCCAGCGCTTCCCTCAGCAAGCTGTCTTTGCCCACATGCTGCTCCAGAATAGCTCGTGGTGCTTTTCCCTTACGGAAACCAGGAATAGAAGTTCTATTTACCAGGCGATGATAAGCTTCATCTAGAGATTTTCCCATCTCATCAGCTTCAACCTCTATATTAAGCGATACCTGGCAATTTTCAACCTTTTCATTGCTTACTTTCATGCCTTAATAATCTCCTGCTTCAACTTAAGATTTAGTTCATCAAGCTGGCTTTTATCTACATACGAAGGAGTATCAAACATCAGGTCAACAGCATTTTGATTTTTAGGAAAGGCAATAACCTCTCTTATGCTCTGCTCCTTAGCCAGCAGCATCACCAGACGGTCCAAACCGATAGCAATACCACCATGGGGTGGTGCTCCATATTCCAAGGCTTTGAGGAAATATCCAAAACGCCTTTCCATCTCCTCTTTACTGTAACCCAGAAGTTTAAATGCTTTCTCCTGGAGCTGGCGCTGGTGAATTCTGATGCTGCCACTACCAAGCTCACAGCCATTGCACACTACATCATAATGTCGTGCATAGACTTTAGCTGGCTCCGTATCAAGCAGTGGAGTATCTTCCTGCCGAGGAGCAGTGAAGGGATGATGCATGCTCTCCCAGCGATTTGCGGTCTCACTCCATTCAAATAAAGGAAAATCAACTATGAAGGCAAAGGCCAGCAAATTATCATCAGCTAGATTAAGACGCCTTGCCATTTCACGCCGCAGTTCATCAAGTGTCTTATTAACTAGCTCCAATTTATCTGCCACAACAAGCAAAAGGTCATCAGGCTTGGCTGCGAAGCTACTAGCTATACCTCTCAACTGAGCTTGAGTCAAATGTTTAGCCGCAGCTGACTTAACCTCGTTTAGTGCCAGGGTAACCAAACCTTTCGCTCCACAATCCTTAGCCAAATTGATTAGCCCATCGAGTTGATGGCGGCTGTAATGGGCACAGCCCGGAACACATATGCCCTTTACTTTGCCTCCACTGGCAATAGCAGAGCGAAAGACCGCGAAATCAGTTTGAGCAGCAATACCAGATACATCTCTAAGCTCCATCCCAAGCCTCACATCAGGCTTGTCCGTGCCATAGCGCTCCATTGCCTCTTTATAGGACAACTGTGGAAAGGGCTTTAATATTCGCATCCCCGGTTTAATAATCTCCACAAGCGAGATAAAAAGCTCCTCCATAAGTCGCAATATGTCATCTGCCTCCACAAAGCTTGCCTCTAAATCTAGCTGGGTGAATTCAGGCTGGCGGTCAGCCCTCAAATCCTCGTCTCGAAAACATTTTGCCATCTGAAAATACCTCTCCAAACCAGCCACCATAAGAAGTTGTTTGAGTTGCTGCGGAGATTGCGGGAGGGCATAAAACTTACCTGGATTGAGTCGACTGGGCACAAGGTAATCTCTGGCTCCCTCGGGAGTGCTCTTAATCAAAATGGGCGTCTCCACCTCAATAAAACCCTTGGCATCAAGGAAATCCCGCATAAACTTTACTACCCTGTGACGCAGTATAAGGTTATCCCTCATCCTAGTCCTTCTTAAATATAAATAGCGGTTTTCAAGGCAAAGACTCTCCTCCACCTCCACCTCCTCATTTATGTAAAATGGCGGTGTTTCCGATGGGTTAAGAATAACAGCTTCTTGAGCTATAACCTCAATCTCCCCAGTGGCTAACTTGCGATTCTCAGTGCCTTTAGGCCGGGAAACAACCTCCCCCTCAACCTGAATTACATATTCATTATGAAGTGAGCTAGCTATTTGATATGCCTCTTGTGATATTTGCGGATTGAACACTACTTGAGCTATACCACTACTGTCTCGCAGATCAATGAATGCCATACCCCCATGGTCACGACATCTGTGCACCCATCCCGCCAAAATTACCCTCTGCCCCACATGTTCTTTCCTTAATTCACCACAGCTATGATCCTTTAGCAAAATAGTCTCCTTTTACTTGCGTGGCGATTATAGCCTAGAAAAGGCTTTCATTCAACATGAACACGCCTGATCATAACAGACTCCGCAGCCTCGTAGGGTTAGGGCTTGCCCCCCCCAACCATCAGGCGGGGATAAACCCCGCCACTACAAAATCTTCAATTAAATAACTATGACTATGATAGTTCCTGAAGCACAGCCAACACATCTTGCTGAGATATGTCGTTGCGAATTACTGTCTTACCTATATCCTGCAAAAGCACCCAACGAATGGCTTTTGCTCTAATCTTCTTATCCAACTCCATTGCTTTCGTTACATCCATCAAACTTAGCCCAGAAAAAGTAATGGGTAAACCGAATCTCTGTAACAGTGTTTGCTGTCGCTGCAGCCCTCCTAGAGGTAAAAGGCCTAACCTGCGGCTAAGCTTAGCTGCCCCCAGCATACCAATGGCCACTGCCTCACCATGGAGGAAGCGTCTATATTGACTGGCTGTCTCCAAGCCATGAGCAATGGTATGTCCATAATTCAAGATAGTGCGTTTCCCCTTCTCCTTTTCATCCTCACTGACAACTTGAGCTTTGAGAGCAGCACTACGAGCAACAGCCTCGGCAACCACATCTGGTTCCAACTTTATCAATTTATCTACATTAGCCTCCAGGAATTCGAAGAAATCCTCATTTAATATGAGGCCATACTTTATAACCTCAGCCCACCCTGAGCTTAATTCCCGTTCTGGTAAAGTAGTAAGCGTATGGCAATCAGCTAGGACAAAGCTAGGTTGATAGAAAGCACCGATAAGGTTCTTGCCCTGAGGGTGATTAATACCAACCTTGCCCCCGATGCTAGCATCAACCATGGCTACTAAACTGGTTGGTACTTGTATCCATGGAATGCCACGCAGGAAAGTAGCGGCCACAAACCCAGCTAGATCACCCACCATGCCACCACCTAAAGCAATGAGCATATCATCCCTCTCCACTCGCTGCTTCACCATAAAGTCGTAAATTTTGATGGCAGAATTGATATTTTTAGTTTCTTCACCCGGCGCTACCACAAAGGAGTCAACTCTAAAGCCAGCATCCTGTAGAGCCACCTCTAATTTATGTCCATAAATGGGAAATACTGTCTCATCGCTAACTATAGTGACCGCACCAGATAAACCAATCTCCTTTACCTTTTCTCCCAATTTGTCCAGTAGACCATAGCCAACAAAAATAGGATAACTTTGAGCAGCAGTTCTCACCCAACAAGCAATATCCTTGCCAATATCTTTGCCCACTGTGCGAAGCAATCCCCAGCCTCTTACCACTTCCTCCGCCACCTGGCCGATGCTTAATCTATCAGTATGAATTGTCCAGCCTACATTGGCATAGTAGGGCTGCCTGGAGGCTTTAAGCTGTCTAATGCCTTGCAGGGGATTATCGGCCAGAAGAGGGCGAACTTCTGCCTCAAAACCATAAGCGGCATTTTGAAATAGACGCTGGTAAATTGTCTCCGGCTTAGCTTCAAGGCAAATAATGACTCCACTCCTGGATAGCAGTTCATAGTTGCGCGGGTCAACGATAGCGCCACCACCAATAGCTATAACCGACTGCTTCTGCTGGCAAGCTTGCTCAACTGCCTCCCGCTCTAATTTTCTAAATTTGCTCTCTCCATCTCGTTGGAAGATCTCAGCAACAGGTTTGCCCGCTAACCTCACTACCTCTTCATCGGTGTCAATGAAATCCCAATTTAATCGTTGGGCTACTTCTCTAGCCACTAAGGATTTGCCTGTACCTGAAAAACCTGTAAGTATAATATTAGGATAACTCATTTTTGCCAGGATATATTGCCCAGGTAATTATGATAATTTGCCAGGGCCTCCTTTAAGTTATCTCCACCGAATTTTTCCAGGCAAGCGTCAGCTAAAACAATACCTAGCATCGCTTCGCCAATCACCCCAGCAGCAGGAACCACACAGATATCGCTGCGCTCATAGTGAGCTTTAGCTGCTTCACCGCTGCGAAGGTCTATGGAGGACAGGGGATTGCTTAAGGTAGCAATAGGTTTAACTACAGCTCTGGCTATTATATCTTCGCCATTGCTTATGCCGCCCTCAACCCCACCGGCGCGATTAGTGGCGTGGCGCCAGGGGAATTCGCTTACTTCGTTCAGAGCAGCATCTGGATTGGGCTCAATAATATCTTGAACCTGGGAACCTTTAAGCTTGGCTAGAGCAAATCCAGCACCCATTCCCACTCCCTTCACAGCATTGATACTCATTATCGCTTGAGCAATCCTGCCATCAAGGCGGCGATCCCAGCTAACATGGCTGCCTAAGCCAACAGGTATGCCAGTAGCGGTTACCTCAAAAACACCTCCTAAGGTATCTCCCTCGCTTTTAGCTTTATCTATAGCTTTCATCATTTCCCTTTCCAACTCAGCATCAACACAGTGGAGTGGAGAGGCTTCCACTCGCTGCCAATCTATAGCTTTACCATTTTCCAAGCGATGAGCCCCAATAGCTATAGTGTGGCTACGGATAACAATGCCAAACTCCTGTAAAAACCTTCTGGCTATAGCCCCAACAGCTACCCTGGCAGCAGTCTCTCGGGCGCTGGCTCTCTCCATTATAGGTCTGATGTCCTTGAAGTTATACTTAGTCACCCCGGCTAAATCAGCGTGCCCCGGGCGAGGATGAGTTATAGGCTCAGCTTCTTTCTTCTGAGGAGCGACATTCATTATTTCCTGCCAGTTTTGCCAATCTCGGTTAGGGATAAAGAGAGCAATGGGACTGCCTATTGTTAATCCATAGCGAATGCCTGAGATAATTTCTACTTTATCCTCTTCTATTTCCATGCGGTGGCCGCGTCCATAACCTGCTTGGCGACGCTCGAGTTCTTTATTGATATATTCCGCTTCTAAGGGAAGGCCAGCCACCATCCCTTCAACTATGGCCACCAATCCCTTACCATGGGATTCCCCAGCAGTGAAAAAACGAAATTGTCCCATCAGCTTTGACACAGATATTGAGGCTCAGGATAAGTACAACTTAAGGTCCGTAGCAGTACCATATCTTGCCCACTCAAACCCGATAACCTCATTTGCATAGCATAGACTAAACTATCCAGATTAATTCCCAGAAGCGATTCCAACCATGACTTCTGAGGCTTGTAATATTCTATACTTGGAGCTGTAATGCCTGCCAGCTCCGACGCCAAATCTATAGCTGTATCCAACCCACCTAACTCGTCAACTAGCCCTAACTCTTTAGCTTCAGCACCGGTATAAAGTTGCCCGGTGGCTAAATCTCTGACTTGCTCTTTGCTCAGTCCCCTACCCTCAGCCACTACCTCCACAAATTGCTCATAATAGTTATCCACCATCTGCTGCATAATTTCCTTCTCCTCGGGTGTTAACTCTCTAAATCCTGAGTACATATCCTTATATTTTCCACCTTTGAAAGTTTGTATCTCAATTCCCAACTTATCATAAAGTCCTTTAACATTAGGTATCTGGGCTATAACACCGATGCTCCCAGTAGATGTGCCTGGAAGAGCCACGATTTTATCCGCCTTAGCTGAAATATAATAGCCCCCAGAGGCTGCCATGCTTCCCATACTGACCACAATAGGCTTCGATTGTTTAACCTTTTCTATTTCCGATGAAATTTCCTGGCAGGGAGCTACTACCCCACCAGGGCTCTCTATGCGAAGGACAATTGCCTTTACTGCCACATCTTCCTCTGCCTTATTAAGTTGCTCTCTCACCAAGTTGGGAGTAATGACTGCGCCCCAGGGTGAAGAAGTGCCTCCTGCTGTAATAGCTCCACTTAGAGAAATCACTGCTACCTTATCCCCTGCTGGCGTTACTGATATGCAACTGGCAGAAACCAGCGCCACGACCAACAATAGCATAGCCAGAATAATAATTGTTCTCCTTTTTCCTCTCATCCTTTTCCTCCCAATAGTGCTTTTCTCGCTTTATTGAACATTATGTCAACTGGAGCTTTCTTCCCCATCCATAGTTCAAAGGAGGCTGCCCCTTGGTATACTAGCATGGCTAGGCCTCCAAGTACATTTGCTCCCACCTTCTGAGCTAACTGCAGCAAGGGCGTCGGATAGGGATTATATACTAGGTCATAAACCAGAACACCCTTTGGAATTGCTTCAATACTCAAGGGCGATTTCCCTTCCTGGGAGCTATGCTTCATTCCTAATGTAGTGCAATTAACTATTAACTGACAATGCGCAAAAGCCCCCCTCAAGGTTAGGCTTTGCCAGGGCAAAGTACTAACCTCCGTTCTCAATCCTGCTTCAGTAATATAGCTTCCCAAGCTGTCTACTAGTGCTTCAGCTCGCACGGGCGTTCGATTGATAACAGCAAGCGAGCTTACCTTCTCATGTGCTAAAGCAAAGCATACTGCCCTCGCAGCCCCACCAGCACCCAGAACCACCACCCGTTTACCTTCAGGCTCGAAATGCCCCTCCCGGCGCAAACCCTGAAGAAAACCAGCGGCATCAGTATTAAAACCCAAAAGTCTGTCATCCCTCTTAACTATGGTATTTACGGCACCAACCAAACTTGCTAGGTCATCAACTCCATCCAATAAGGGTAAAACAGCTTCCTTATAAGGAACGGTCACATTAGCTCCCAGGTTTTGAGGTTCGCTTAACCCAGCTACTGTGAGTTCAAGTTGTTCTGGACGGATTTCCCAAATCTGATGGCGAGCATCAAGCTGGTAATAATCCAAAGCCGCTTGCTGAAAATATGGGGAGATAGAATGCGTTAAAGGATAACCAATTAAGCCAATAATTTTTGCCATTAACCACTTTCTTCACTCTGCTCAGGATGCCTGCTGTCAAGAAATCCCTGAAGAATAACGGTAGCCGCTATAGCATCTCTATGCTGCTTCCTTTTATTTCTTTTGGTGCCGACTTCAGCCATTAACCGGTCAGCAACTACAGTGGAGAACCGCTCATCCCATAGCTGTATATCAAGTTGTCTCAGATTACATTGTCTTGCTCGCAATGATAGTTTCTCCGCGAAAGCTGCTACCTTATCAGCTTGCTGGCCAAGACTACCATTCAAGGAGCGAGGTAAGCCAAGCACAATACGCTCTATCCTGTGCTGCTCAACCAGTTCGATAATATCATCTATGGCCATATCTTCACCCTTAGCAATCACAGTTAAAGGAACAGCCACAAGCCCTTGCGGGTCACTTATGGCCACTCCTGTCCTTTTATCCCCCACATCTAAGCCCAGGCTACGCATATTAAACCTGACGAGAGGCAATAACAGTTCTAACCAGGCGCAGAGCTTCATCAAGCTTAGATGCATCTCTGCCACCTGCTTGAGCCATAGTTGCTTTACCCCCTCCTCTACCGCCAGTCATCTTGGTCACCTGCTTAATAATATCACCAGCATTAAACCCTATGGCCACTAAGTCAGGAGTAACCATGACCAGAAAATTAGGCTTGCCATTATAAATCGTAGCTAAAACCACCACGGCACTCTTCAATTTGTCCCGCAATATATCGCCCATTTCCCTGAGCATAGGCATACTCAATGATGGCACTTTGGCCGCTAACACTGTTACACCATCAATCTGTTCTGCCCGCTTAAGCAGAGATTCTGCTATCTCTCGTGATAGCTCTCTTTCTAATAACAACGACCTCTTATGTTCCACTTCTAGCTCATTAGTGAGAGCTCTCACCTTATCCGGAACTTCCTCAAGTGAGCTTCCTACCTCTCTAGCCACATCTTGTAAAGCAGAAAGACGCTTCTCAAACAGCAACTCAACAGCTCTTCCGGTTACGGCCTCAATGCGACGTAGGCCGGTGCCAATGCTAGTTTCACTAGTTATAAGAAAAAAGCCGATTTCCCCCGTTGACTTGACATGAGTGCCACCACAGAGCTCCTTACTTATCGGCGGCTCACCAATTCCAACCACGCGAACTTCCTCCCCATATTTCTCCTCAAATAAAGCAATAGCACCTTCAGCAATAGCCTGCTTGTAAGGGAGAACTTTTGTCTTCACCGGCAAGTTTTGACGCACTTTCTCATTAACCCATCTTTGAATCTCCATAAGCTGTCCTTCAGTTATCGCTGCTTGCCAAGAGAAATCAAATCTAAGCCTATTTGATTCCACTAACGAACCTCTCTGAGAAACACTGTTGCCTAGTGTTTGTCTTAGAGCAGTTTGAAGCAGGTGGGTAGCGGTATGATTACGAGCGATATCCAGACGATGAGCTATATCAACTTTAGCCTCCATCACGTCACCAACAGAAACCTCGCCTTCAATAACTTTCCCTTGGTGAATTATCACATCAGCAGAGCCTCTAACAGTGTCAGTGATAGCAACCCTCCCTTTGCCGCTGCCTATCTCACCAGTGTCCCCTACTTGCCCTCCCATCTCGCCATAAAAAGGAGACTGATTCAGAATTACGTCAACTTCATTGCCTTCAGAGACAGTCCTTCTAGACTGCTCCCCCACTCTCAGCTCCAGGACCTTAGATTGGGAGACAGTCATCTCATAGCCAACAAATTCCGTGTGGTTAACTTCGACATTGCCCCTTAAAGATATTCCACCACTGCGAGCAACAACAAACTTCTGCCCTGCCCTGGCTCTCTCTCTCTGTTTCTCCATTTCAGCCTCAAAGCCTTCCCAATTTATAGAAAGACCTCGCTCCTTAGCGATTTCAGCGGTTAGTTCTTTAGGAAAGCCATAAGTATCATAAACTCTAAACACTTGCCCTCCTGGCAAACATTCCCTTCCCTGGCTTAGAGCTTGCTCAACAAGTTCTTCCACCAAAACAAGCCCTGCCTCCAAGGTAGTAATGAACTTCTCCTCCTCTGCCCTGATAACTTCATTAATTAGGCTTCGACTAGCTACCAGCTCAGGATATATATGGCTCATCTTATCAATAACTACCTCAGCAATTTCGTTAAGGAAAGGCTCATCCAAACCCAGTCTTCTACCAAAAAGAGAGGTGCGACGTAATAGTCGTCGTAGCACATAGCCTCTTCCTTCATTAGAGGGCAGAACTCCGTCAGCGATGAGGAAGGTAATGCCACGACCATGCTCAGCAATGATTCTAATAGCTCTGTCATCGCTCCCATTCTCGCCACAACGTTTACCCGCTAACTGACAAATTCGTTGTACCAATGGTGAGAAAAGGTCCGTTTCATAAACTGAGGGCTTACCTTGCACCGCAGCCGCAATCCTTTCTAGCCCCATCCCAGTATCAATATTCGGCCTGGGCAGAGAGATGCGGCTACCATCAGAGCTCTGGTTATATTGAGTAAACACCAGATTCCATATTTCAGAGAAACGTCCACACTCACAATTAGGTTTACACTCAGGCCTGCCGCAGCCAAGTTCCTCCCCCATGTCATAGTGTATTTCACTGCACGGCCCACAAGGTCCCGAATCACCAGCCGGGCCCCAGAAATTGTCCTCCTCACCAAATCGTAATATCCTCTCAACCGGGACTCCAACTTGTTGCCAAAATGCGAAAGATTCATCATCATCAAGATAAATAGTTATCCATAGTCGCTCTTCAGGCAATTTCAAATATTGGGTAACAAATTCCCAGGCCCAGGAAATAGTCTCTTTCTTAAAGTAGTCACCCACACTGAAATTCCCCAGCATCTCAAAAAAGGTAAGATGCTTTATATCACTCACAGCATCTATATCAGTAGTGCGAAAACATTTCTGACAGGATGTTAATCGCAAACTGGGAGCTTTCTCCAAACCCAGGAAATAAGGCTTCATCTGCACCATGCCAGCAGTGGTCAATAATAAGGTGGGATCTCCATGGGGAATTAAAGATGCACTAGGGATAGTCTTATGTCCCTTGTTTTCAAAGAATTTCAGAAAAATCCGTCTGATTTCGTCACTAGTCACTTGTAGCTACCGTTTCTGGCTTCAACATATAGTAGTTTAGCTATCAATTGATGCCTTAGTTCAACTATGCTAGCATAAACGCTAGCATCGGGCAAAGAGGCTGGTGTGAATGCAATCGATCTCAGAGGAATAAACATGACTGCCTGGTTTATGACACATGGCATCCGTATCTTGGCAATCATTTTAATCTCCATTATTCTGTGCCTTTTGCTACGCCACTTTGTGCCTCCCATGGTTAAGAAGTTTGTGTCTCAGCAAATGAAAAAACAGCCTAAGGGGGAAATTAAAAAAAGAGCCACTACCTTATCCTCATTTTTTACTAAGACAGGCACAGTAATTATTGCCATTTTCGCCATTTTCACCATACTCCCTGAATTTGAAGTGAACATTGCTGCAGCACTAGCTGGCCTTGGTATTGTGGGGATCGCTGTCGCTTTTGGTGCCCAAAATTTAATAAGGGACTTGCTCGCTGGCATATTTATCTTGCTAGAAGATCAATACCGCATAGGCGATGTAGTCAATGTTGCTGGCATCGGTGGTTTAGTTGAGGAAATAGGATTACGCCGTACTATCCTCAGAGATTTGGATGGCATAGTTCATTCCATTCCCAACGGTGAAATTAAAATAGCCAGCAATCTTACCAAGGGGTACTCTAGAGTGAACTTAAATATCTCCGTAGGCTACGGAGAAGACCTTGACCATGTTATCGAAGTCATAAATAGAGCATGTAAGGAAATGGCTGAAGACCCCAAATGGAGTGCAGACTTTGTGAGTACGCCAAAGGTGCTCCGGGTAGATAACTTAGGCGATTCAGGTATTGACATTAAAATACTGGGGGATACCAAACCAATCCGCCAATGGGATGTAATGGGAGAATTACGCCTCCGAATTAAAAGGACTTTTGACAAGGAAGGCATCGAAATTCCGTGGCCACATACCAAAGTCTATTTTGGTAACAGCCCTCTCCGCATAGAAAAAAACCAACCATCATCAACGGATTCTACAGATACAAAAGCTGAAACACATTAAACACAAGAGCTGCTAAGCTCAGCCACTAAAAATTCAAGGGCTAACTGGTCATTATATTTGCCAGTTTTAATGGCTATATCAGCTTCCAAAAGCTTATCATAAGCTCTTCTTATGTGCTCAAAATCATATAGTTTGGCTTGGCTGAGCGTTTTATCCAGAGCGTAAGGATGCAAACCTAATTTAGCTTGAAGTTGCTGCCGAGGCAAGCTTGAGCCCAGCTCTATGGCCCGCGCTATTAAACGGATTTGCCTGGTGATCATAGCCAGAATGTGCGTCGCTGAGATGCCTTCCTGATACAGCCAATGTAGCATCCGTTGAGCTATTTCCATTTTGCCTTCAACAATTGCGTCTACCAAAACAAAAATGTTAGTTTCTTGAGCATAGCCCACTAATTGCTTCACATCATCTTCACTGATAATACGCCCTTGAGCATAAAGACCCAGCTTCAGGATTTCATTATTCATCATCCACAAATTTCCACCGATAAGCTCAACCAGCAAATCCACAGCTTCAGGAGTAATACTACCTCCCTCCTCGCTTACTCGTTGTTGTACCCAGGATATTAACCTCTTACCTTGCAACAAGCGAAAGGCCTTCACCTCAGCTAATGGCGAAAGTTTCTTCAGCAAGGGGTTATTACCGCTTATTTTGCCATCAATCAGTATAAGCACAGTGGTTGATGCCATTTGTTCGATGTATGAAGCTAAACCTTCCCACTCTCCAAGTTCACTGGCAGCTTTGCTAGCAGTACGCCTATTAAGTCGTCTCTTACCTGGCTTTGGCTCAAACCTGCTTAGCAAACCATCAACCATAACTAAGCGATATGAGGACAAGAAAGGGATAGTGCCGCAATTCCCTTTAAGCTCACTCAAGGTTAGCTTTTGCCCATCTAGCCTGGCAGTATTAACTGCCAGCATTTGTGGGTCGCCTAAGCCAGCTTTAATCCTCCCAACAGCTTGATTAAGGGAGAAATCATCCTTGCCGTAAAAAATATAAAACATCCTTTAGTATTTTATCACAACGTAAAATCTCCCTGCTGAGAGGCTGAAGTATAAACATGCTAAAATATTAACCATGAAAGTTACCATTGTTGGGTTGCCAAAGAGCGGCAAGACAACTATTTTTAACGCCCTGACCAAAGGCAAGGCTGAAACCACCGCTTACTCCCCCTTCCTAACTCCAAACATAGGTGTGGCTAAAGTGCCTGATTCACGATTACCAACGTTGGGAAACATATTCCATCCCCAAAAAACCATCCCCGCTGAAGTAAGCTATGTAGATATTGCCGGCTCAGCTAAAGCTTCCAGCAGTAAGGGAGAAATGGAGGGAAAACTTTTGGGCTACCTGACTACTGCCGATGCCTTACTTCAAGTAGTTAGAGCTTTTGAAGATGAAAAAATACCCCACCCCGTGGGAAGCATAAACCCTAAGAGAGATATAGCAAACCTGGATTTAGAACTTGTTTTTTCCGATTTGGCCATCATTGAAAGAAGATTGGATAAACTGGAGACCAGCCTAAAAGGTGCTAAAGCATCGGAGCGTGAGCCATATTTGAAAGAGCAAGCTCTCTTAGAAAAAATCAAGGCGGCATTGGAAAAGGATATACCCCTAAGACAGCAGAGTTTATCTGGTGGCGAACTTAAAATGCTGTCTAATTACCAGTTTCTCACGGCTAAACCTATGTTAATTGCTCTTAACATTGGAGAGGCGCAAATACCAGAAACCTCACAATTAGAAAATGAGATAAAGTCACGTTATCCTCAATTTGCTGTGGTAGCTTTATGCGGCAAGCTGGAAATGGAATTAGGCCAACTCAGTGACACCGAGGCTAAGGAATTCCGTGAAGCTATGGGGCTAACCACACCAGCACTTGAGCAGGTTATTAACCTCTCCTATAATCTTTTGGGGCTAATTTCTTTCTTCACCACAGCTTCCGCTGAGTTAAAAGCCTGGACCATCCCCCATGGCACCACAGCACCAAAGGCAGCAGGAAAAGTACACACTGATATAGAAAGAGGCTTTATCAGAGCTGAAGTAATAAACTACACTGATTTGGAGAGATGTGGCAACTTGGCTGAGGCTCGAAAGAAAGGTTTACTTAGAACCGAAGGCAAGAACTATGTCGTCCAGGATGGCGATGTAATTACCTTTTTATTTAATGTTTGAACGAAATAGCATTTGGTTCCATAGATTTATCTGGCCAAATCTTAACCCCTTGAGGTAGCCTGTTGCCCTTCCCAATTCTTACATTATCTCCCAAAACACAGCCATCCCCAACCTCACTTCCCTCACCAACATAACAATTAGAGGCAAGTACACAGTTTCTAACTTTAGCTCCCTTGCTAACCTTACAGTTTTGCCATAATACTGCCCCTTCCACCGTAGCACCTTCCTCTATCCGACATGCAGGCCCTAAAACAACGGGCCCCTTTACCACGCAATTCCTATCAATAAAACAACCACCACCAATTATCGCTGGCCCCTCAATTCGAGCTAAGGAATGAACAAAGCCCCTATCCTCAAATCTCACACCCTTTTCACTGAGATAGCGATGAAGCAAATCATGATTTAACTTTAGGTATTTCTCCGGCGTGCCTATATCAATCCAATAAGTCTCAAATGGGTAGCTATAGAGAACCTGTCCTTTTTCTATAGCAGCAGGAAAGACATCATGCTCAAAGGTAAAGAAATCTTTGGGAGGGATGTAGTTTAAGATTTCCGGCTCCAGAATATAAATGCCCGCATTAATCATTTTGCTGGTTACCTCACCCCAGTTCGGCTTTTCTTTAAAATCTTTGACCCTGCCCTGGCTGTCTGTCTCCACTACTCCATAGCTAGTGGGATCCTCCACCGAAGTCAAAGCTATAGTCGCAGCAGCATTCCTCTCACAATGCAGATTTATCATGCTGCTTAGATCAAAATCAGTGAAAATATCGCCATTAAAAACAATATAAGAACTATCCAGAAACTTTTCAGCATTTTTTACTGCACCTGCCGAGCCCAGAGGTAATTCTTCCACCAGATAGCTTATTTTCACACCAAACCTACCGCCATCACCAAAATAACTTCGAATTTGCTCTGGCAGGTGACTCAATGTGAGGATAATTTCATTAACATTGTGCTTCTTGAGATAACCGATAAGATGCTCCAAGAAAGGATGATTTAATACGGGCACCATCGCCTTAGTCGTATTACAGCTAAGAGGACGCAGCCTGGTTGCTCTCCCACCAGCTAAAATAATGGCTTTCATTTTCTCCATGCCTGATGAAAACCAAAGTGCTCTAGCCACTCCTTTTGCTAAGTTTGAACCACGGGTGATAGCTGGTTATAGAATTCCTGTCCAACTCACCATTGATAAAATAATTAGCAACTCTTAGATAATCTGCCACTCTATCAGGCATAAGAAAGTGATTCTTAACATAGGTATGAGCCTTCTCTCCTATTGATTCTGCCTCACGTGGATTCTTCAATAAACGAACAATTTTTTTCGCCGCCTTTTTTGCTGAAGTAATAAAGAGCCCAGTTTCGCCTCCCCTGACCTGAATAGGAATTGCCCCCACCTCCCTGGTTATCACTGGCTTAGCCTTCCACATTGCTTCGGTAATAACCAGCCCAAAGCCCTCCCTGATAGAGGGTTGCAATATCACTCTTGCAGCTCTCTGCAGGGCATTGACCTCTAAAGCGCTAACCTGCACATCTTCAGGAAGCCTGATAACATGAATATCAGGGTCTCCTTTTGCCTCCTCGCGAGTTTGATCTAGTATCGTCGCTCCTTCAGGATCATCCGAAGCCATGCCCCCAGCTATTACCAGTTGGCAATTCATCTCTTTTTTGACCATTTTATATGCCCTGATGCTAGTATCAATGCCCTTCCAGGGATCAAACCTGCCTACCTGAACCAGTAAAGGAACACTCTGGTCTATCCCATATTTCTCCAATACTTTAGCAATTTCCTCAACACCTAGTTTCTTATTCTTCAGGGAAAGTGGGTCAATAAAGGGTGGAATTATATATTTCTGTAGCGGCCAACAGCCTATTACATAATGGGCGCCAGAGAATATAACAGCATCATAAAAATTTGCCCAAAATGTGATGAACTGCCATAACCCACGGTTGTTTTCCATAATGTCTTCCTCTACATCAAAGTGGCTCCTCCACAGCCACTTTTTATTTCCTCTCTTCAAATAGCGAGCTAAACCAAGTGGTTGCGGATCATGCACAACTGATATGTCCGGATTGTAGTTTTCGTAATCCTCAGCATAGATAGCAGCGTTTTCCTCCAAAACAGAGTAGTATATTTTTGTCATTTCAGGAGTGAGAGTGCCTTTCTTGCCCTGTAAAAGGTTATAGATAGTTTTCGTCACCTGGTAGAAAGACTCCGTGCCCGACATAACCTTCCATTCATCCTCTAACCCTAACTGGTTTAAGAATGGTACTTGAGAATAAAGCATCTCGGCTACACCTCCACCCACAGCTGTGGAGTTAACTTCCAATATCCTAGCTCCATTAAGCTTAGCCGCAAGCTTTCGTAGCTCCTCTATTCTCTCTTCACCCACTATAGGAATATAATCCTCGACAGGAGAAGCAGAGAAGGGTTGAAATCCCTTCCTTCGGCTATATGCAGTGCCATCTTCTAGAGGAAATCCGTTCTTAATCACCTCTTTAGCTGCTTCCTTTGTTTCACTTTTCATATTAACTACCTCCTGACTTAAAGGTCTCACTCAATATCCTGAGAAATTGATATACTTCCTCTGGCGAATCTAGGAAGTATTGAGCTACGGGCTCAGTATCCTCACCGCCTACATAAATGGAAATTCCGCCACTATCACCAACTGTGCGAAAACCATCGTAATCCGTTACATCGTCGCCAAAAAATACCATTAGTGGTTCCCTTTTCCACTTAAGATTTTGGGCTATAAAAGCTATAGCTTTGCCTTTGTCCCAATCCACTGCTGGCTTTACTTCGTACACTCTTTTCCCTTCACTAACTTTTATTTTGCCCGAAGTAGCGCGGGGTTTAATAATATTACAGAAGATTCTATTTAGCTCCTCTAGTTGCGCTTCATCTACCAGTCGGTAATGCAGGCTTAGTGTTAAACCTTTGTCTTCTATTATAGCCCCTCTAATGTCAGCTAGTTCCCTGCTGATATCCTGACACAAAGAACATATAACAGGCTGAGTTTTCTTAGCCACAGGGTTGACATAAGTAATGCCTAGCCCCTCTATCTCCAAACCATGGTTCCCAGCATAGATAATGCCCTTGATACTCACTCGTTTTCGTAAATCCTCCAGAGCTCTGCCACTTATAACTCCTAAGGTTAAACTGGGATTCTCAATCAGGTTTTGTAAGCACTCTTTAACCTGCAGTGATAACTTAGCTAATTCAGGCCTCCCTACAATAGGAGTTAACGTACCATCATAATCAATCAGCAATAATACATGCTCGGCTCTTTTAATCCTTGCCACAACAACATTGCTGCAAGAGAGAAGAGCTTTCATGCCAATTTCGCCAACTCTAGAATTATATCTGCGGCCCACTTATAGATGTTATTTTCCCTAATTATGTTCCTTTTTCTCCGCATCCGCTTATATCTCTCTATTCTGGGCATCTCCAGGGCCTCTTGCATTGAGTCTGCAAGATGGTCAATAGCATAAGGATTTATCAACAAGGCGTCATCAAGTTCTTTAGCAGCTCCAGCAAAACGGCTTAATAGCAAAACACCATCATTGTCATATCGGCTAGCGACAAACTCCTTGGCCACCAAATTCATGCCATCATGTAAAGAGCTTACTATACACAGGTTTGCCATACTCCTCAGAGCTGACAACGTAATTGTGGGTACAGGGCCGACCATGGTGATTATGGGTTCCCAATCTCCCAAGCCATGCTTCAGGTTTATCCTTCCCACCAGCGCATCTATTCTTTCTCCTAACTTTCTATAGATTGGTATTTCTGTGCGGCTGGGCACTGCCACTTGTATAAAGGTCATCTTTCCTTTATATTCTGGATACCTCTCAAAAAAACGGTCTATAGCCTTCAGCCTTTGGGGAATCCCTTTAATATAATCCAAACGGTCGATACTAACCCCAACAAGTTTATCATCTAGGCTTAACTCCTTTTTCAATCTCTCCATCTCTTCCTTTACCTCCACGCTTTGAGCCTCATTAGAAAGCTGCTCAAAATCTACGCTTATAGGAAAGGGGAGCACCTCCGTTTTCTTTCCCTCTACAGTGGCTTCGGATTTTTCATAGTTAACTTTGGATTCAGCGATAGTTCTATTTACTGTGGTGAGGAAATTACGACAATGGCGCACTGTATGGAAGCCTAAAAGGTCATTTCCTAAGAGGCCATCCAATATCTCTTCTCGCCAGGGACAGCTTTGAAAGACTTTTTGCCT
>Ga0114921_10000140_pt1 | contig 29484 bp, 24 predicted proteins | sample BentaG_FD_87016 | JGI IMG/M metagenome (GOLD analysis project Ga0114921, IMG submission 87016) | Deep subsurface microbial communities from South Atlantic Ocean to uncover new lineages of life (NeLLi) - Benguela_00093 metaG | ecosystem: Environmental > Aquatic > Marine > Oceanic > Sediment ... | reverse complement strand
TATCATGTGATTAACGCCATCGTTTTTCATGAAAATAGCGCAGAATTAGCTGTTTTAGCTTTTATGGAACTCCAAGAGAAAGGACTGGAGTTTGGATTTGAAAATTCCCCTGAGAAGCTGCGCGGTTTGAGTCATCGAGAATGGGGGCATTATGCCCATATTAAAGCTATCTTATTAGAAACAGCTAATGCTTCCCAGGGCAGGCTCAAGGGAAAAACTTCTTCTTCTCTGATTGTTGAAGGAAAAGATAAAAACTATGCCAAGGCAGCACGCCTTGGACGTCTCAAAGTTCCTTACGACCAGGAAGGAATTCCTCTAAAAGTAAGGGTAGGCCGCCACCTCGCCGCCATAAAGACCATTATTTCCAGATTTAATGAACTCAAAGAAAAGAAAACAATTGAAATAAAAAACGTGCCCTCCTATTCTCGAGTAAAACAGGAAGGAATAGGTTTCTTTTTGAAGCCACCAAGATTAAAGCCCAACTGAGATTTCACCTATATTTACACCTATATTTAGGATTGACAAAAAGGTCTAACTTAATATAGTATAGTCAATTACCTCTTTATTGATAAAAAAAATGGAAATCATTATTGCTGAAAACTATGGATTATGCTATGGAGTCAAAAGAGCTTTAAAGATAACCAAAGAAACCAGACGCAAAAAGAAAGAGAAAGTTTTCACCTTGGGGGATTTAATCCACAACCCTCAAGTTGTCGCAGATTTAAAAAATCAAGGGATTGAGCCTCTCAAAAACCTGAAAAATATTAAAGAGGGAACCATCATAATCAGGAGTCATGGAATCTCACCAGAAACTTACAGCTTGTTAGCTCAAAGAGAAATTGAAATTGTTGATGCCACTTGTCCCATAGTCAAAAAAATTCAAAAATTAGTCGAAAGATTAGCCAAAGAGAAAGAAGAAATCATTCTCGTTGGCAACAGAACGCATCCAGAAATAAAAGCTCTTACGGGATACAGCCAGAGAAAATGCGTCATCGTGGAAAACGAAACCCAGGCAAAATGTTTACCTCCTAAAAAAAAGAGGGTGGTGCTTGCTCAATCTACTCAAGATTTGTTTCTTTTTAAGAAAATTGTTGCTGCTCTCATCGAAAAAACAAAAGAATTAAAAGTCTATAATACTATATGCCTATCCACTCAAACTCGTCAAAGATCAACCTCTGAACTCGCTTCTCAGGTGGACACTCTTTTTATTGTGGGAGGAAAGAACAGCTCCAACACTAATAAACTTTACCATATTTCTAAAAGGATCTTAACCAATACTCATTTTGTTGAAAAAGCTGAGGAAATTACTCCTGAAATGTTGAGGGGGGCAAAAAAAATTGGCATCTCAGGAGGAGCCTCTACACCTCCTGAAGCTATCGAGGAAATTGTCGTCAGAATCGAAAATAGCCTCAAACACCGAACCCAAAAGCAGAATATTGTCCAATGTCAAAGTTAACAAAAGACCAAGAAGAAGAAGAAAAAATATCTTCTGAAGATTACCAAAATCTGCTGGAAAAGTACCAGTTTAGGGTCAAAGAAATAGCCCCTGGAAAAATAGTTAAGGGTAAGGTTATTAAAGTCACGCCTACTCATGTCCTGGTGGATATCGGTTTTAAATCTGAAGGCATTATACCTATCGAAGATCTTATGAAAGACAAAGAAAAAACCGAAATACACATTGGAGATAAGATTGAAGCCATTTTGGAAAGGACTGATCCGCGAGAAGGCTATCTTATTCTATCCAAAAAAAAAGCAGATGCCCTCAAAGCCCTGGATAACCTGGAAAAAGCTTACAGCACCAACGGCTGGATAAGCGGAATAATAGTAGAAAAAATAAAAAATGGTTATACAGTTGATGTCGGTATAAGAACTTTCCTCCCTGATTCTCATGCTGATGTAAGGGCAATCAGAGAGCCTGAAAAACTCATCGAAAACCAGTATAAATTCAAAGTCATAAAATTTGACAGGAGAAATGAAAACGCGGTCCTTTCCCGAAAGCTCTTCCTTCAAGATGAAAGAGAGAAACGAAGAAGACGAGTTTTCAGCCACCTAAGCAAAGGGCAAAGAATCAAAGGAGAGGTCAAGACGCTTACGAATTTTGGAGCCTTTATTGATTTAGGAGGAGTAGAAGGTCTTCTTCATATTTCAGATATGTCTTGGGGAAAAACTAATCATCCCAAAGAAATTTTTCAACCGGGAGAAGAAGTGGAAGTTGTTGTCCTCGATTTTAACGAAAAAGAAGAAAAAATCTCCCTGGGCTATAAACAACTCTTTCCAGACCCCTGGAAAAACTTAGCGGAAAAATACAAAGTCGGACAAAAAGTGAGGGGAAAGGTCGTAAGCTTAACCGATTTTGGAGCTTTTATTGAATTAGAAAAAGGCGTGGAAGGCTTGGCCCATATTTCAGACTTGACCTGGTCCAGGAAACTCATTCATCCAAAAAAAGTCCTTAATCCAGGTGAAGAAGTGGTTGTGACAATTTTAGATATAAACCCATCTGGCAAAAGAATTTCTTTAGGGCTTAAACAGGTGACTCCGCACCCCTTAATGCTTTTGAGGGAGAAATTTAGTCCCGGATCTCGCATTAAGGGCAGAATAACAAGCACCACTGACTTTGGCGCCTTTATGGAAGTCGAAAATGGAATCGAAGGCCTTATTCATATCTCTGATATCAGTTGGGAAAAAATTAAACATCCTTCCCAAAAAATCAAAGCTGGCCAAGAAGTCGAAGCCGTTATCCTAAATATTGATGTAGAAAAGCAAAAATTATCTCTGGGAATAAAGCAACTGGAGGGAGACATCTGGGAAGATTTCTTTTCACGGCAGAAAATAGGAGATCTTGTCAAAACCAGAATAGTGCGTCTCACTAATTTTGGCGTTTTCGTAGAAATAACTCCAGGAATTGAAGGAGTAGTTTTCCTCTCTGAACTCGATGAGAAAAAAACAGAAAATCCAGCAGAAGTTTTCTCCGTTGGAGAAGAACGAATCGCAAAAATCATCAAAATGGACCCAAAGAATAAAAAACTATCTCTCAGTTTTAGACAGGCCCAGATGGAGTTGCAAAAGTTAGAGTACCAAAAATACTTGCAAGGCCAAGATAGCAAAATGACTTTAGGCGACATTATGAAAGATCAGCTAAAGAAAATTAGCACTGGAAAGAAGAAAGCAAATAAAATGGAGGAAAAAAGATGATAAAAGCAGACCTCATCAACAAAATATCAAAAGAAATGAAAATTTCCAGACAAGAGGCTGAAACTGGTGTTAATCTCTTCTTTGACGTACTCAAGGAGGCTCTCTTGAGAGGAGAAGAGATAGAATTAAGGGGATTTGGCAGTTTTCGCTTTCGGCAAAGAAGTCCTCGTTTGGGAAGAAATCCTCGAACTGGAGAGCCAGTTAAAGTTCCTCCTAAAAAAGTTTTGTATTTTAAGCCAAGCAAACTATTAAAAGAAATGATTAATAAATAATGGAATACATTTCTGCTCCATGGAGAGAAGAATACGTAAAAAAAATATACAAAATGAGCGAATGCATTTTCTGCCGAGCTCTTAAGCTAAAAAATGACAGAAATGCTTTTATCCTCTACAGAGGTACCTACAATTTCATTCTGTTGAATAAGTTCCCTTATACTCCAGGTCACCTGATGATCGCTCCTTACCGACATCTTGCCTCTTTTGAGCAAGCCAAAAAAGAATACACTGATGAAATAGCAGACCTCCTCAAACTGAGCCTAAAAGTGCTGAAAAAAAATTATAATCCTCATGGGTTCAACACAGGGATGAATCTTGGGCACAGCGCAGGCGCAGGAATTGCAGATCACTATCACCTCCATGTTATCCCCCGCTGGATGGGAGATTCAAACTTCATGCCTCTTATAGGAAAAACAAAAGTGACCATAGAGGATTTGGGCACAACTTACGAGCGAATTTTCCCTCTCTTCCAGAAAGAGCAAAAAAAAACAGATTAGACAGACAAACTAAAATACACAAAAGTTTCTTTGTCTTTTTTATGGAAAAGATAACCTTCAGCGATTATAAAAATGAACTTTGAAATTACAGAAGAACAAAAGATACTTCGAGAAATGGTCAGGGGTTTTTGCCAAAAGGAGATTATTCCCCAGGCAAAATCTTTAGAAGAAAATCGCTTATTTCCACGAGAGATCTTAAAAAAACTGGCCTCCCTGGGAATCCTGGGAATGACCATTCCCCCTGAATACGAAGGAATAAAAACGGATTCCCTCTCTCTCATCCTTGCTCTGGAGGAATTAGCCAGAGCCTTGCCTTCAATAGCCGTGATTGTCAGTGTTCATTGTTCCCTCTTCTGCTACTCCATTTTAAAATTTGGCTCACAGCCCCAGAAGGAGAAATATCTCCCTAAAGCAGCTAAGGGGGAGGTATTAGGAGCCTTTGCTTTGACCGAACCCGAAGCAGGCTCTGATGCGATGAATTTGAAAACAAAAGCTCGAAAAGACGGCAATAGTTATTTTTTAAGTGGGACAAAATCATGGGTTACAAGCGGAAACGATGCAGATGCTTTCATTATCTTTACTTCCGCAGATACAAGCCCAGGCCCGAAAAGACTGAATGCTTTTATCGTGGAGAAAAATTCTCCTGGTTTGCAAGTTTCTAAGATAGAAGAGAAAATGGGGCTTCATTCTTCCTTAACCACAGAGATTGTTTTAGAAAACTGTGAGGTTCCTTCAGAAAATCTATTAGGAGAAGAAGGGAAGGGGGCTTCTGTTGCCTTCCATTGCCTTGACAGTTCCCGGATTGGTATCGCAGCTCAATCCGTGGGCCTTTCCCAGCGGGCTTTGGAGGAATCTGTCAAATATGCCAAACAGAGAGAAGCCTTCGGTAAAAAAATAGAAGAATTTCAAGCCCTTCAGTTCATGATTGCTGATATGTCAACCCTCCTAGACGCTGCTCGACTCCTAACCTATAAGGCTGCTGACCTGATTGATAAAGGAAAACCTTTTTCTAAAGAAGCTTCCATGGCCAAACTTTTTGCCTCAGAAGCAGCCAACAAAATCGCCTATCAGGCCTTACAGATTCACGGCGGTTACGGCTATTCAAAAGAATTCTTCATAGAAGAAATTTACAGGGACGCCAGAGTCCTCCCTATTTATGAGGGGACTTCTGAGATTCAACGGTTGATTATTGCCCGAAATCTCCTTAAAGAAAGTTAGTCTGTATTGGAAGCATTTCTTTTTCCTTGATATCAGAGTTCAAATAGGTTTTTGGGAATGGATTCGCTCTCCTTCAGATTTTTCACGCCATTCTACGTTCGGTCTTCTCGGCTGCTGCGTAACTCCCCCGCCTGTTTCTTTTATGAAAAAATAGTGTCTCAACAATGAAAATATTGAAGAAAAATTGCAAACGAACTTTAAGAAAAAAACAGGCGGGGTCAGACATACTCACAGGTCGACTCCATCGACTTCCCTCAAAGACCTAACTTCGAAGGCTAAATCTTCAATGGTCGCTTCATCCATCCCCAAAAACCTTCTGCTATTACGGAAATAGAAATGCTTACTTTAGTCTTGTTCATCTAGTTTTTCTCGTTCGTCTCGTGCTAAAATACTCTTGTTTGAATTGATAAACTTTTTTTTCAAACAAATAAACGCGGTAAGGTGAAATCATGTTAAAAGCTATGAGAAAAAACGTAAAATCCTTATCCCCTATCTTATGGATGGTGATTGCTGCTTTTATCATAGCCATCTTTGCGGTTTGGGGCGGGGCTGGCCGTTTAGGGGAAACAAGAGCGGCAAATACAATTGTCTCTGTTGGAAAAGTAAAAATCTCTGCTAAGCTCTATAACACAATTCTAAGGCAAAGACTTGAAATGATGAAAAGAAGTTTCAGAGGCCTCGATAGAAGATTCATTGAACAGCTTAATATTCCTCAACAAATCTTACAAGAACTCATCCAGCAAACCCTCCTTTTCCAATTAGCCCAAGATTTCGGCCTTGAGGCCTCAAACGAGGAAATTTTCGAAAAAATTGTAAACTATTCAATAACCCAAGAGAATGGACAATCCATGTTAATATTCCAAAAGGATGGAAAATTCATCGGTCTGAAAAAATACAAGAAAATCTTGGTACTGAACCGGATGTCCACAGAAGAATTTGAAGAAGGTCTTAGGAAAGAAATCATTTTAGAAAAAGTGGTTCAACTTCTGACAGCAGGGATCCCGGTCACCCAAGAAGAAATCAGGGAGAATTATAAAAAAGAAAACGAAAATGTTAAGCTGGAATATGTTCTCATTGAAGACGACAAAATAGAACTCGAAGGCGATCTTGCGCCTGATGAAATTCAAAGCTTCTTTGAAAAAAACAGAGAAAAATACAAAATTCCAGAAAAAAGAGAAGGAGAATACGTCTTCTTCAAAACAGAAGACTTAAAGACTGAAATTGAACTGACTGAATTAGATATCGAAAAATATTACAAAGACAATTCATCCCAGTTTGAAGAACCAGAAAAAGTGAAAGTAAGCAGGATTTATCTTGCTTATGAGTATAAAGAAAAAGGAATAGTTCAGGCCGAGGCAAAGATTATCCTGGAGAAGATCAAAAAAGGTGAGGACTTCAGTGAGTTAGCCAAAAAACACTCCAGAGACGAAAAAGCAAGAGATGGCGGAGACTGGGGCTTTTATGACTGGAACAAATTATCCTCCAAGGAAAAGGAACAAATCGAAAAGCTATCTCCTGGTGAGATATCCTCGGTGCTTGAGCTTGAAGACGGTGTTTCTCTCCTTAAGGTGACAGAAAAAAATCCCGTTCGCGTCAAACCCTTTGAAGAGGTTAAAGATAGAATTAAAAGTATTTTGGTGGAGAGAAAAGCAAGGGCTTTGGCCGAAGAGAGAATTGCCAGGTTAGAAAAAAGTGCCCGAAAAGAGAGAAGCTTGGATGTAGCTTCTCAAAAAAATGACTTAAGAATCAGAAATACAGGCCTTATGGAAAAAGGAGATGCTTTAGAAGATATCGATCCATCCGGTTTTATAAGTCAGGCTCTTTTTAACCTCAAGGAAAAGGAGATTACCTCCTCTATTTACACTTACCAGGGCGTTGGAATTGCTCAGCTTCTAAAGATTGAGCTTCCACGACAGGCAAATTTTGAGGAAGTTGAAGATAAAGCCAAAGAAGATGTACTTAAAATAAAGAAGAAAGAAAAAGCTCGTGAAAAAATGAAAGAGGTGAAATTTCAGCTTCACAGAATGAGCATGGAGCAGGCGGCTGAAAAAAACGAACTTGAGTACAAAACAGCCGATAAACACAAGAGAGAACAATATTTAAGCGTAATCGGCGAAAATGCAGAAATCGACAAGTTAGCCTTTTCTCTTCCTCTCAATGAAGTCAGTGAACCCGTAGAATTCGAAAATGGCTTTGCTTTAATTCAGGTGCTGGAAAGAAAAGAAGTCTCTCCAGAAGAATTCGAAAAAAACAAGGAGGCTGAAAGGGAAAAATTTCTGGAGGAAAAAAAGAATAAATTTTTCCAATCTTATATCTCCAAATTGTGGGAAGAAAAAGAGATAAAAGAAAAAATAAAATACGACCTCTTCCTCAAAATTACCTCTGATGTTCTCTCCAAGTATGGGGTAGAATAAAATAAAAATATCAAAACTCAAAAAAGTCAAAATTGGCAAATGGTTGAAGGTCTTAGGAAAATGGCTTGTCTTACCTCCTTCCTTTATCTCCGAAAACCTATTACCTTATTCCTATAAGTAAACGAAAAAAACTAAGCAAATTAGATTAACTACCCTGGATTATTTGGCTTGCTCCTTTTGCCTTTAAACAATAGACTGCAATGGACGAAACTGGAAGTATGAATAACAGGAATGAATAAGCTCTTTCAGGCTGGAAAAAAAGTCATCAATCACTGCCTTCGACTGCGAAAAAGCGAAAATTTCCTGCTAGTAACAGACAAACATAAAATGGATATTGCTGAAGCCTTAGCTTTTTGGGCCAAGAAAGCTGGAGCCGAGATAACAACTTATTTGATGACAGAAACCTTAAGGCCCATTACTGAATTGACTTCTCTTTTTCAAGAACTGGCAAAAAAAGCCACGGCTATTGCTTACATGCTCGATGCAAGAATTGAGGAAAAGGCTTTCAGGGGATACATGGTCAAAATGGGGATTAAACATGGCCGCATCCTTATGATGCCAGGCATCACGTCTGACATGATGAAACGTTTGGTTAATATTGATTTTAAAGAGATGGATGTCTTCACCAAGAAGGTCATAAGAGCTTTAAAGGATGCCGATGATGTTCTTGTTGAAAACCCTGAAGGAACTAGGATTAAATTCAGCGTAAAAAGAAGAAAATGGGTCAACGACAATGGTGATATAAGTCACAAAGGAAATCATGGCAATTTGCCTGCGGGAGAATGTTTTACAGCCCCGGTCGAGGATACTTTTAACGGAAAATTGTTCACAAGCCTAATCGATGATAAACTGGGCCGAGGAGAAATGGAGTTTGAAAAAGGCAAGCTGGTAAAATACAAAGGAAAAGGAATCGAGGCCATTCTAACAAACATCGGTCAGGATGAGACTAGCCGAATAATCGGGGAATTTGGGATTGGTACGAATCCTAAAGCTCGTATTTCAACAAATATACTGGAAGCCGAGAAAGCTTTCGGTACGGTCCACTTTGCCATCGGAGACTCCTACGGTTTAGGTAAAAATGCAAGCAAGCATCACTACGATGCTTTAATAAAAAAAGTGACTATTCAGGCCAAAGGAAAATTAATTGCCAAGGACGGAAAATTTCTCATCTAAAGGAGGAACAAAAATGAAATCGAAAAAGCTAACTTTTTTAATTTATATCCTCTCTCTCAATTTATTCTTCACCCTCTCTGCATCAGAAAAGATTGCCTCACCTGAAGAAATTATCGGCTTTAAAGTTGGCCAAGACTTCAAGTTAGCCAATTGGCCTCAAATCCTTAATTACTTTGACAAACTGGATGCAGCTTCACCCAAAGTCAAAGTTCTTGATTTGGGAACTTCAACTCTTGGTCGAAGAATGATCATGGCTGTTGTCACTTCATCCTCAAACATGGCCAGATTGGATGAGATAAGAGAAATCCAGAAAAAACTTCATGCTCCCTATACCCTTCGGCCTGAGGAAAAAGAGGAGCTTGTAAAGCGTGGAAAAGCGATCGTTATTATCACCTGTTCCCTCCACTCCACAGAGATTGCAGCCTCCCAGATGTCTCTTGAACTTGCCTATAAGCTGGCCACGGAAGAAAATCCTGAAACTCAGCAAATTTTAGAGGAAACTGTCCTCCTTCTCATTCCTTCTGTCAATCCTGATGGAATCGATTTAGTTTATGATTGGTACATGAAGTACTTAGGGACTCCCTATGAAGCCTGCCCAATGCCATGGCTCTACCATCACTATGTAGGCCATGATAATAACCGGGATTGGTTTATGCTTACTCAAAGGGAAACTCAGCTTATCACCAAGGTTCTCTACCATGACTGGTTTCCTCTTCTTCTCTACGATGTCCACCAAATGGGTTCCCATGGACCCCGCTTTTATATTCCTCCCTACTATGACCCGATTAATCCCAACCTCGACCCTCTACTCCTCAGAGAGCTTTACGTATTAACCAGCGAGGCTGCCTTGAATTTAACCAAAATGGGGAAAACTGGCGTCGCAACCAATGCCATCTTTGATGCCTGGTATAATATGGCTAGCCGCGCTTCCCCCCTCCGCCATAATGTCCTGGGGATTCTTTCTGAAGCGGCAAGTGTAAGAGTTGCCACTCCCATATTTATAAGGAAAAATGAAATCCGCTTAAGCAGGAGAGGGTTTCAGGGTTCTGGGATTCAGGCAAGCTATCTTGAGCCCTGGGAAGGAGGCTGGTGGAAGCTTCGAGACATAATCGACTATGAAGAAACCACAGCTTTCTCTTTTCTCAAATCCATTGCTCGAAACAAAGAGATGTATTTATCAAACTTTGCTCTCTTTGCCCAAAGACAAATAGAAAAAGGCAAAAATGAACCTCCCTTTGCCTATCTTGTTCCTCTCGACCAGAGAGATCTTCCCACAGCTTACAAACTCCTCGAAGTTCTTCAAGGGGGAGGAGCAGAAATATTCGTTGCTCAAAAATCTTTTGTCGCAGATGAACTCTCATACCCATCCAAAACATTCATTATCCCTTCAGCCCAGCCTTATCGAGCCTTCATAAAAGATTTAATGGAAAGAAAAGCTTACCCTGTGCGAGTCACCAGAGAAGGAACTCCAGAACTTCCTTATGATGAAGCAAGCTGGACCCTTCCCCTCCAAATGGGTGTCAAAGTCATCCAAGTCACAAATCCTTTTTCCACAGATATGAAACTGCTTCGAAAAATAGAAACCCCTCCTACCAGGATAAAAGGAAAAGGGTCAAAATACTTCCTCTTTTCTAACCAGAGCAACAACGGATCCATTCTGATTAATCGCCTGTTGAAAAAAAGAGTTAAAATCACTTACTCTAAAAAAACTTTCAGACTTGATGGCAGAATCTTCTCTCCAGGAACTATCATTATTCCCGGCAATTCTATCACCCTTTCAAAGCTTTCTTCTCTTGCGAAAGATTTAGGCGTTATAATCTTGGCCACAGATAAAAGCCCTGCTTCGGAATCACACCCTCTTCTCCGCCCAAAAATCGGTCTTTACCAATCCTGGGTTCCGAATATGGATGAAGGTTGGTTAAGATGGACGCTAAAACAATTTGAATTTCCCTTCAAGCTCCTCCACAACGAAGAAATAAGAGCGGGAAATTTGAGCAATTCTTACAGCCATATCATCCTACCCAGTATGCCCTCTCAAACCTTAATTGAAGGAAGGAAGGAGGGTGAAGTACCTCCTCGATACGCAGGAGGAATCGGGAAAGAAGGTGTGAGTTCTCTCGATAATTTTGTCCAGAACGGCGGAAAATTGATTGTTATCGGGTATTCAGCTGATATTGTTCTTAAATACCTGGGTCTTCCTGTAAAGAATCTTGTTGATATCCAGTCTCTAAGAAGAAGGTTCTATGAGCCTCTGGCAAAAAGTGAACGAAAAGAAAGCGTGTACTGCCCAGGCTCCTTGTTGAAAGTCGAGATAAACAATTCTCATCCCACTGCCTTTGGTCTGGAAGAACAAGGAACTATCTTCTCTTACTTCAGCCCTGTCTTTGCTGTAGATAAAGGGACGGCTGTTGCCTCCTTCCCTCTATACAATCCTCTTCAAAGCGGCCTTCTCATCAACGAAGACAAAATTCTGGGTAAAGCAGCTGCAGTAGAATGCCTTCGAGGAAAAGGAAAGGTCTTGCTTTTAGGTTTTAAAGTCATCCATAGAGCCCAAGCCCACGGCACCTTCAAATTTATTTTTAATTCTCTCCTTTACTGAAGGATTCCTCCGAGGTCAGGCCTGACCCCATTGCTTTTTCAATTATTTATCCATAATGAAGTCTGACCCCATTGGATAACAAGGCCTGACTCCAGAGAAGAAAGCGAAGTTCTCAACACCCACCCTGACCTTCATATCACGGAAAAAAAGATGCTTCCAGTACTGTTTTTAATGTTTCAGAAGCTCGAGGAAAAGCGCTTTTACTCTCGCTTCTAAGGCATTTTTAAATTTCTCTATAGTTTCTTCTCCTCCCTCCCCAAAATAATCAGCTATATACATGGGATTACTAATGTTAACTTTGATTTTTGCTGGAATCATAAAAGGAATTTGGGTACCAAAAATGGCTAAAGGAGTTACCGGAACAGAAATCCCCTCCTTTTTATATAAATTATAGGCAATTATTGCAGCGCCGCTCTTGAAGGAACGCACATAGGGATTATGGTCCTTTTTTATGACACGACCTCGCCCCTGAAGAGTGATAATAGCTCTCCCCTTTCTGAGATATTCCATACATCGCTCTATGGCCAACCCTTTTCCGTGATAGATGTCTACAGGAATAGTGCCTACTTTGGCAATATTATTCGAAATGTACTGGACAAAAAGGGATTTTATCGGAGTGAGAATTAAATCCAGGAAAAGACCAAATTTTTTTAGGTGGCGTTGGAGATGATGTCTAATAAGAAAATTGAATTCATCTTTGGAGAAAATCATTTTATTGGCTGTAAAAAAAATCGGCCTGGGCACGATTTTAAGCAAAATAGCTACATCTTTAAAACTTCCAATGTGATTGCCGATAATGATATTGGCCCCTCTTTTTACAAAGTTTTCCCTCCCTTTCACCTCTATTTTCTTTCCCAGAAGAACAAAATTACTTAGTCTTCTGATGTCGAACTCGACTCTTTTTATCTCCTCTTCAAAAGTTGCCATAGTCCTTATTAATCTCTATATGGATATTTTATGCGAATTAAGAGAAAAATTCAAAAACCTATCCAAGTTTACTCAGGATACCCTTTCTATCCATTATTTTCGTTTATCTCATCAATCTCGTTTATTTAGCCTGGACTATTCACCAGTCGAGATTGCCGTAGACGTCGTTGCGAGGAGCGAAGAAGATTCCTTCGCTTTGCTCGGAACAGGCTGTGCAATCTCAGGCGAGGCGCTTGGGGTCAAAGATCGATCTGTTAAGACTAAATTGTTAAAAGTCGCTTCATCCGTTCTCAAAGACGTTCCAATCTCTGGTTATCACGTCAAAAGAAAGGGTTACTGAATCGATTAAAATCTTGAAAATAAAAAAAAGTCATGATAAGTTAGCCACCTGAAAGATTTTTTCCAGAAAAATCGGGGACGGTTTTATTTTTTCCCTGGTAGAGGCTCCTGAGCAAAAAAAATAGAACCGTCTCCTTTTGATTGATGACGATAAGGAGGACGAAATGATTACTCTTCTCCATCAAGGCAACGTTTTCGCTCCTGAGCCTCTGGGAAAGAAAGATATATTAATCTTGGGAAATAAGATTGGTGCTATCGCTGAACCAAAACAGTTAAAGATAGAAGGAACAGAAGTTTATACCGTAGATGCTTCGGAAAAAATTATTGTTCCCGGATTCATTGATAGCCACGTCCATATTATAGGAGGAGGGGGTGAGGGAGGACCAGCTACAAGGGCTCCTGAAATAACTGTAGAAGACATAATCTCAAGTGGAGTAACAACTGTCATAGGATGCTTAGGCACAGACGGAATTACACGCCACATGGAATCCCTTCTAGCCAAAGCTCGAGGGCTGGAAAAGGAAGGAATTACAACCTATATTTTTTCAGGTTCTTATGAAATTCCAGTCCAAACAATCACCGGGAGTATCCGTTCTGACCTTGTTATTATCGATAAAATCATAGGAGCAGGAGAAATTGCCATATCTGACCATCGCTCCTCCCAGCCCACCTTTGAGGAAATATCCCGACTGGCTGCTGAATGCCGGGTGGGGGGAATGCTCGGTGGTAAGGCAGGCAAACTCCACCTACACCTTGGCGATGGTCAACGCCGCTTAGAAATGCTTTTTAGACTCATCAAAGAAACAGAGATCCCTTCCACCCAAGTCATTCCAACCCATGTGAACCGCAATCGACAGTTACTTGAGGAAGCCATTGAATTTGTCCTTTCTGGAGGATATATGGACCTTACTGCAGGTATTGGTATGGATTCCCAGGATAAGATGGGAGTATCCACAGAAGAGTCTATTCTCCTTTGCCTTGAAAAACAAGCTCCCCTCAGTCATATCACTATAAGCTCAGACAGCAACGGCAGTATTCCTGTTTTTGATGAACAGGGAAAACTCCTCAGCCTGACTATAGCCACTCAGAAGGACCTTTTAGAAAAGTTTCGAACGCTTGTCCAAAAAGACATCCTGAGCCTTCAAGATTCTGTGAGACTTTTCTCCACCAACTCAGCTCATTTCTATAATTTAAATCAAAAGGGAGAAATAAAAGCTGGAAAGGATGCTGACCTCCTTTTATTTGATAAAGACCAGAACTTGACAGATTGCTTTGCTCTGGGGCGGAGAATGCTGGCTGAGGGCAAACTCATGGCCAAAGGCACTTTTACCCCTTAATAAAAGGAAAGAAAAAATGGAAAAAAAACAAAAAAAAGAATCAAAAACGCCCAAAAAACCAAGTCTTGGTGTGGCCCTGATTCCCTTGGTCACTATGGGACTTCTTCTTGGAGTGGGCTATGGTATTTATAAAATCAGACCTCAGGTACTCCTCATTACAGCAGCCTTTATCACCGGTTTTTTGGGCTTGTGTCTGCGCTTCAAGTGGCACGATATGGAAAGGGGAATCGTGGATAGCATCCACAAAGCCATGCCCGCCATTTTGATCATGCTTTGTGTTGGAATTCTCATCGGCTCCTGGATTGCCTGTGGCACAATCCCTATGGTGATTTACTATGGATTAAAACTCATATCTCCTAAGTTCTTTTTGGTCACTGCCTGCTTTGTCTGCAGTATCACTTCCCTGGCTACTGGCACCTCGTGGGGTACTATAGGGACTCTGGGCGTAGCCTTCATAGGAATTGCTATGGGACTTGGAATTCCGTTGGGCCCGGCAGCTGGGGCTATTGTAGCTGGTGCTTATTTCGGAGACAAAATGTCTCCTTTCTCGGATGTAACAAATCTGGCTCCCGTGGCCGCAGGCTCAAACCTCTTTGACCATATCAAGCACATGCTCTGGTCAGCTACTCCAGCCTGGCTCATTGGCCTCTTCATCTATTTCATCATTGGGCTTAGATACGAAGGAAAAAAAGTAGAATTAGAAAAAATGAACCTCATCACTCAAACTTTAAAAGAAAATTTTAATTTTAATCTCCTCCTTCTTCTTCCTATGGTAGTCGTTTTCTATTTTGCCATTACTAAAAAGCCCACCATCCCTGGTATGCTTATCTCTTCCTTTCTGGCGGGAATCTTGGCTCTCATTTTCCAAAAAGCTTCGGTAACAGATGTAGCCACAGCCATGAATACAGGCTATGTAGCCCATACAGGAATAGAAGCAGTAGACCGGCTTGTCTCCAGGGGTGGAATGATGAGTATGATGGAAACTCAACTGGTAGCTTTTACAGCCTTTTGCTTCGGCGGCATTATGCAAAGCACAGGTCTCCTCTCAGTAATTCTTGATGCCGTCATGAAATTTGCCAACAAAGTCTGGAGCATTGTCCTGACTACCATCGGCTCCTCCATAGTCGTGGCCATGGTAACAGGAAGCTCTTATCTTTCTATGATTATTCCCGGAGAACTCCTTTCTCCCATCTACAAGAAAAGAGGTCTGGCCGCAAAAAATCTATCCAGGATCATAGAAGAGAGCGGAGCCATCATTGTTCCTCTTATTCCTTGGAGTATGGCCGGTGTCTATATCACTGGGACAATCGGAGTTTCAACTTTTTCTTATCTTCCCTGGGCAATAATGAACTATGCCGCTGTGCTCATTTTAGCCGCCTATGGCTTTACTAAATTTACTATGGCTCCTAAGATAAGGGAAGACGAGACTCAGATTGGGAGCTAAAAAGAGTTTGTAAGGCTTTCTATTACAACTTCTTACCCTTTATTCATCCTTATCAAACTCATTGAGGGCTTTCTCAAATTTTTCTTTGACCTTATTCCATTTTTTCTTTTCAAGCTCGGCTGTGGCATCAAACTTACGATCAAATCCATCGATTCTCTTCTTTTCCTTTAAGAGAAGCTCATCTAAAGAATCTTTTTTTCTTTCCCCTTTTTCCGACTTAATCACTTCTTTAGTAACAGGATCAACCCAAAGAAGAAAATGGCAATGGGCACAAGTAATCTGGAACACTTCTTTCTTGTCCGAGGCTTTCATCTTAAGAGAAATTTACCAAAAAACTCCAACCCATGCAATTCATTTCTTTCTTGGTAAGCCTTTCTTTTTGCTCCTTTCATATCTTTTCCTTTTTTAAAATTTTGTGCTTTTTCATCAATCTAAAAAGCCCTTGTCGGGTCAAACCAATTTCTTCTGCTGTCTTGACTTTATTACGGTTACAGCGGACCAAGGCCTGATTCAAGAATCGTTTTTCAAATTCAGCTTTCGCCTTGAAGAAGTTATGAGAAGACAGTGAATAGGTCTCTTTCTTAGGATTTATATCAGAAGAGATATGTTCTTCTCTGATAAAATTATCCTCTCCTGCAAAAATCAAACATCTCTGGATTTCATTCTGAAGCTCTCTTACATTTCCGGGCCATTGATACTCCATCAACAATTCTAAAGCCCGAGGCGAAAAATAAGCTCTTTCTCTCTTCATCTCTTGGGAATATTTCCCGACAAAGTGATTTAAGAGGAGAAGGAGATCATCCTTCCTTTCCCTCAAAGGCGGGATTTCAATCGAGATGATCTTGATACGATAGTACAAATCTTCTCTAAAATTCTGCCGTTTAATCTCTTTTTCAATATTCTTATTAGTGGCACTTATAATCCTTACATCAACGTAATGAATGATGTTTTCTCCTATTTTTCTCACTTCCTTCTCTTGAAGAAGTCGAAGAAGCTTTGACTGAAGATGAAGGGATAAATCCCCTATTTCATCCAAAAAAAATGTTCCCCCATCGGCTTCTTCGATTAGCCCCTGTTTATCTCTAAACGCTCCAGTAAAGGCCCCCTTTACAAATCCAAATAATTCGGCTTCCAGGAGATGTTCTGGGATGGCTCCACAATTCACAACCACAAATTTTCCTTTTTTTCGAGCTCCTCTAAAATGAATAGCTCTGGCAACAAGTTCCTTTCCTGTCCCACTTTCCCCACATATAAAAACCGGGGCGTTGTTATCCTTCACTCTATTAATTAAGTTCAAAATACGGCGGAAAGCCTTGCTCTGTCCGATAAGGGGACCTTTTGAACCCCCAAAAGTTCTTTCTTTAAGTCCTTTAAATTCCGAACTTCCCCTTAAAATCAGCCTAATAGGTTTTGATATAGCGACTAAAAATTCTAAATTTTCTGGAGAGAATGGCTCAAAGCCGTCTCTTCGGTCAAGATAGAGAGCTCCTGCAGCTCTATCCTCAATGATAAGGGGAAGGCAAAGCACTTTCTTAGAGTCAAAGGTAAGAGCATTTTTGTCATTTTTAAAGCGGGCATCAGTCTTCAAATCATTAATAAGTATTGGATTCTCCCCCTCAATAGCTTTTCTGATTATATCTTTAGTTATATCCCAGTTATCCACCTTGCTAATCGGCCTTGATTCCTGAAAAACAACTTCCCCCTCCTCATCCACGAGCAAGGCTAGAGCCCTTTCTGAAGGAATCTCTTCCAGGATTAAATCCAGAAGCTTGCCTAATAAAGATGGGGGTTGGGGAATCCTCCCTAAATGAGGAAGGGATTTATCTTCTTTAAGATAGTATCCTTCTTTTTCTTTAAGAGCAGAAGGGCTGGTATGAATCCAGCTGGAAAAAAGCTCAGCTCTTTTCCAAACTCTCAAATTTATTGTTGCCTTATTCAAACCTAATGGATCCAAACTCACAACAAGCGGGTTTTTAATCTGAGAGAAGAAACTGAGACACCTCTTTAACCACTCTTCCGCTCTGGGCAAATCTTCTTTATAAAGAAAGTGTTGTCCAATATCAGAACTTATTTTCGCTAAAGAACAAAAATTCTTGACCTTCGAGAAACTCTGGTAGCTTACTTTAAGAAACTTTAACGAAGCAGTCCAATTTCCCCTTTCTCTTTCGATAAAAGCTAAATATGTTTGAATGAGGCCCACTTCCTGCCAGTTGCGCTTTTTTAAAAAAAATTGAAGACTCTCTTCGAGCAGCTTTTTCCCCTTCTTCCTCTCCCCGCACTTTAGAAGATAAAATCCCAAGATTTGCTTCCCTTCAGCTTCCAATTCTTCATCCAGCCCCTTGGTTAGAATGAGTGAAGCCTGAAGGAGATGCCCGGCCTCTGCTCTTCTTCCTGTAAACCACATACTTTTGGCCAATTGAAAATTATTCTGGATGAGGAGATATTTTATTTCTGGAGCCTCGGCTTGTTTCTGAAGAAAAATTTTATTTTCTTCCAATACTCTAATAGCCTCTTGGTACTGTTCACTTCTGTAATAGGCCACGGCCAACATCAGAGCTCCAAGATTTTTTTCGAGGAAAGAAGGGGCAAGGCAAAGAGCCCTTTTAAAATCCTGAACGCAACGTGCAAAATTTTGAGTTAAAAAATGAAGCTCTCCCCTTAAGGAGAAGAACTCGAATCTTTGTCTTTGACTTTGAACCCTTGGGATTAAAGATGAATAACGCTGAAGAATGGAAAGGCTGTCTTCAAAAGCAAATTTTTCTTTAAATTCGCGGGCTGACTGGAAGGCAAAAGGTATTCCTCTCTCTGGTTCCTGACTGAGAGAAAAATGAAATGCAATCTCAAAATTTGACTTCTTCGTCTCAACAGCCCGACGGGCTAAAAAAGTATGGATGGATCTTGCTTTGAATTCCGGTATTTTTGCATACACTAAATTTTTCCAAGGTTGAAGGAAAATAAAAACCCCCTTGCTCCGGGGAAGGAAAAAATTCATCTCCTCCAGTCGGCTAAGTGTCTTTTCAAGAAAAGGATAGGGTCTAAAAGAAAATATTTCTTCTTTGGTAAAGCCGTGGGGAATGAGGGAACAAAATTCCATTATTTCCCTCTCAACAGGAGTCAAAAGGGAAATTCTTTCTTCTAAAACTGCTTCTCCCCTTTGTTCTTCCAAAGATGGTCCACGTAAACTCTTCCTAGAGAAAGAGCGGAGAATAGATGGAGTTCTCCTTTTTTATGCTTTTTTTGAGATAATTTCATATCTTTTCAAGAACCAATATGACACTTCTCAAATGCTTATTCAGGGAAGATATTTTTTAAAAGCTCTTTAACTTAAAAGATTTTCAATTTCTCTCAATCTTATTCCAAAACAGATAACGCTTTCTTTCTCTAAATTTTCTCACAGCATAACAAAAAAAGAGACGAGTTATGTGAATTCTGGGGACAAGGCCAGATATTTACTAAAAGGGGACAATATGGGGGGATTATTCGGAAGGAAACCCTCCAAGACTCTCAATTTTTTTGTTCACATCTCTGTATCCAGCATTCCATTCTTTTATCTCATTGTACAATGTTAAAGCCCTTTCTCTCTCCTCTATCTCTTCATAAAGGGAAGCCAATTCGTATTTTAAGGCAAAAAACTGAGTTGAATTTTTATCTATCAGTTCCAGACCTTTCTCAATCCATTTTATCCCTTCTTGAAAATCCTTTTTCTTCCTGTAGCAATAGCTGATAACACTATAACAGTCTACCGTTCGCTTCTTATTTTTGGAAGCCAGTTTAAATGCCTCTATAGCTTCTACTAACAAGCCCTGCTCCATGAAGGCAATACCAAGATTGTAATGGGTTTCATAATCTTCTTTTTCTACTTTCTCTTCCACCTCTTTCTTAAATTCTGAAACGATGTCGGAAAGTTCTTTCTCATAAGTTTCTGTATCTCCCTTTAATTGATTATGAACAATTGTCCCGATAATCTCTACTTCATCTTCCAAAAGTTCAGTTAAATCGTAATACTCCTTTCCTATCTCTCTTAGGCCTGATTCGGGAATAACATCTGTCTCAGCAATGACATCGGCAGCAGTAACCTCCTCCTTCTCCTCTTCTCTTGTTTCAATTTCCTCTTTTTCTAACTCTCCCTCCTTGGTTTCAACCTCTTCAATCTCTTGTGGGATTTCTTCCTCTTCCTTCACACCAACTTTCTCCTCTTCCTCCTCTTCTGTTTCAACTATTTCTTTCTCTATCTTTGCCTCCTTGGCTTCAACTTCTTCAATCAGATGGGGAATTTCTTCCTCTTGCACTCTAGTCCGGATTTGATCAAGGATAGCAATTTTCTCGTCAATTTCAGGTTCATCAACATACTTGCTTTTTAAGTCTTCAAGAATTCTCCTCGCATTCCGGATCAAACCTTGTTCTAAATACAAATCCACTTTAGCCAACTTCAACCTTATTATTTCTCTATCTTCCTCCAAAGATTCTGAAGGCTCGGCTTTTTTCTCCTCTATTCTCTCCTCTTCTTCCTCCTCCTCTTCCAAGAGGCCTAATTCTTTTCGGATAAGCTTGTATTCCTTGGCCAGCTCATCTTCTTCTGGACAAAGCTCTACAAGTTCTTCCAGAATAGAGAGCGATTTCTCTTTTAAACCCTTCTCATGATATTCATCCAGAATGACCTTGTACACAGTCTCCAGTTCTTTTCTCAGATTGTTTGATTTATAAATGAAAGCTATCTTTTCTAAAGAAGGAAGATGAACTTCCTTGGAGGAAAGAATAAGTCCAAGAAGACTTATGGCCTTTTCCCCTTTATCTTTCTTGATTAAGGAGTCTACCAAAGGCTCATAAAGCTTAAATGCTGCATCTAGATCACCTTCCAGGATATAAATTCGTCCTAATTTTATTCTTGCTTCTACATCCATCTCTCGGAGAGACAGAATTTTCGAAAATATCTCTTTGGCCTTATCAAAATTATGATCTTCTAAGTAGGTGGCTCCCAAAAGACTGAGAAATTTCAAATTTTCTTGGTCTTTCTTGAGAATATCGTTGAGAAGAGAATAAACCTCTTTTTTCTTATTTTTCTTTTTAAAAAGGTCGATAAGATTAGTGATTGTTCTTAAATGACTTCCTTTTAACCTCTGTGCCCGAATGAGTGTCTTTTCAGCTTCCTTCAATCTTTCCTTCTGCAGATTGAATTCTGCGATTGTATTGAGCTCCTCAACAGCTTGATCCACTAAGCCTTCATTCTCATATAGCTCAGTAAGGGTCAAGCCCATCTCAACATCTTCCTTATCTAATTTGACTATCTTCTCATACAGGACAATGACCTCTTTCATTGAGCCCTTTTTCTCTAAATCTTCTGCGACTCTCAAATACATTGCCTTTGCTTCAGAAAAAAAACCATACATCCCATAAGCATCAGCCAGCTTTATAGCTAATTCCAAATCTTCAGGTCTTAATTTATTTATTTTCTTATAGACAGCTATAGCTTGAGGATACATACCTTTCTCTTCATAGTAGGCGGCTAACTGTTGAAATTCTTCTTGAGCTAGATCCTTCTCATCTAATCTTAGGTATAAATCGCCGATGATGCTTCTGATGTTGATATCCTGAACATCTCCAACCAATAGTTTTTGGTATTCAGCTATGGCTTCTCGAAGCTTGCCTTCTTGGGCATATTTCTCCGCAATCTCAATGGTCTTAATTCTGTCTCCTTTAGAAGCCATTTCTCTTTTCACCCAAATTAAAGGAAAATCTGTGGAGGGGGGTAGGCCCCCTCTCTCTTAAAGCTTGATAATGCTCTTTAGTGCCATAACCTTTATTCTTTCCAAGGACATATCCTCTATAAACTTTATCAAAAAGAACCATTATCTCATCTCGAACAACTTTGGCCACAATGGAGGCTGCTGCGATGGAAATACTCTTACTATCCCCTCGAGGAATACATACTTGAGGATAATCTACATCTCTTAAATTAAAGCCATCGATTAAGAGAATATCAGGGGTAATGGATAAATCTTGGACAGCTCTTTTCATGGCTTTCAACGAAGCCCAATAAATATTCTCCCGGTCAATTTCTGAATGTGTGGCCAAACCAATTCCCACGGATGTTGCCTCCCTCAAAATAAGCAGAGCTAGCTTCTCCCTTTTTTTTGGCGCAAGAGCTTTGGAATCATTTATTTCTTCTATTCTCCCAGACAGCTTTTTTTTAATGGAAGACAAAGGCATAACAACAGCAGAAGCTACAACAGGTCCAAACAGGGCTCCTCTGCCTGCTTCATCCACTCCCGCAATTATTCTGTATCCCTCTCTTAAAAATCTTTTTTCAGTCTGGAAATCTGCCAATTTTATGATCTTATTTCTTTTAGTCTAGCAGCCTTACCTTGGAGCTTTCGAAGGTAATACAATTTCCCTCTTCTAACTTTTCCCCTTCTCACTACCTCAATTTTCTTGATCATCTTGGAATGAAGGGGAAAAATTCTTTCCACGCCTATGCCAAAGGAAGTTTTGCGGATGATGAAGGTTGCACTTAAACCAGATCCTCTTTTTGCAATCACATTGCCTTGGAAAACCTGAATTCTTTCTTTTTCCCCTTCTCGGATTATCACCTGGACTTTAACTGTATCACCCACGTTAAATAAATCTATGCCTTTTCTTAGCTGTTTTTCCTCAACCAAATCAATGAGATTCATTGTTCTGTCCTTTCTTTATCTCCTCAAGGATTTCCTTATCCTCTTCATATAACTCCTTCTTCTCAATCAAGTCAGGCCTTGTGAGCAACGTCTTCTCTAAAGACTTTTTCCGTCGCCACAGAGAAATTTTAACATGATTTCCAGAAAAAAGAATCTGAGGAACTTTCATTCCTTGAAAATCGCGAGGTCGAGTGTACTGAGGAAAACCCAAAAGTCCCTCAGCAAAAGAATCATGCTTGATAGACTCAGGTTTTCCTATAACCTTAGGAATAAATCTCGAAACAGCGTCCACAACAACAACAGCTGCAGGCTCTCCCCCTGTCAGGATGTAATCTCCAATAGAAATCTCCCCTGTAACCAAATACTGGATCACTCTTTCATCAACTCCTTCATAGCGGCCGCAGATAAGAATAAGCTGAGAATGGCAAGCCAATTCTTCTGCAAACTGAAAATTAAGCTCCCTTCCCTGAGGTGAAAGGAGATAAACTGCGGCTTTCTTGGACTGTTTTACTTTTTCCACAGCTCGAAAAATTGGTTCAGGCTTTAATACCATTCCCTCGCCCCCTCCGTAAGGGCGATCGTCCACCTGCTTATGCTTATCGAGGGCAAAATCCCTAAGGTTATGAATATTAATCTCAACAAAGCCCTTCTCCAATGCTTTTTTTACAACTCCCCCTGAAAATGCGCTCCTAAAAATTTCAGGGAGCACAGTAATTATATCAAATCTCATCTAACTCGAAAAGACCCTTTGGAGGATCTATAAGAATTTCTCTCTTTGCCAGGTTAAGCTCAAGACAAATTGATTTAGTAAAGGGGATAAGAATTTCTTTCTCCCCCTTCAACACAACTAAGAGATCATTATTCTCTATGAACAAAAAATCTTTTACAATCCCGACCTTTTTTTTGTCCTTGGTAACGACAGAACAACCTATTATTTGAAAAAGGTAGTAATTATCATCTTCCAAACGCCGAAGAAATTCTTCTGGAACTTGCACTTCCAGCCCAGCCAATTCGTAAGCCTGGCTCAGGGTGTCAACAGTCTTCAGCTTGATTAGGTGATAATCTTTATAGGGACGAATGGATTCTACTTCGAATTCCTCTAAGGACTCTTTCTTCTTGAAATATACCTTCGGAAAAAAGGGTTTAAGATAATGCCCCGAGTAAAGCTTGAGCCTAAGTTCGCCTCTCCTTCCCTGGCTCTTTATAGCTTTCCCGATACTGACCAAATTAAGTTTTCTCGATTATCTCGAGATTAAATCTCCTTTTCATCTTCATCCCTGCAGCACCAAGAATAATCCTTATAGCTCGAGCCGTTCCTCCTTGTTTGCCGATGACTTTTCCCAAATCTTCCGGAGCAACCTTGAGTTCTAAGATCGTTGTTTGTTCTCCCTCCAGTTGGGAAACTTGAACTTTATCCGGACTGTCAACTAATGATTTGGCAATCATTTCAACAAGTTCTTTCACTGTAACCTCCTTTAAGTTTTAGAATGATAAGGCGAAAGTTTCTCTGAGTTGGAAACTTTATGTAAAAGAGATTGAACTGTTTTAGAAGCTTGAGCTCCTCTATTCAGCCAGAATTTAACCTTTTCAGAATTTATTTTTATTTCCGGTGGTTCCTTTAAAGGATTGTAGTAACCGATAATATCTTTTGCTTTGCTTTCTCTTGGCTTTCTAGAATCTATAACTATAATCCGGTAAAAGGGTCTTTTCTTTCCTCCGAGTCTCATTAATCGAATGGAAACCATTTTCAATCCATAATTTTACAAAATGAAAGAAAATAATATATGAATTTTGTATTTAAGTCAACTGATTTTAGCGAGATGACGGGGGAAAGGAAGAAAGGAGTTTCTGGAATTGAGATTTTTTCATCATCTTTTTCATTTCAAAAAATTGTTTTAATAACTGGTTAACCTCACTCACAGGCCTGCCGCTTCCCTTGGCTATCCGCGAGCGACAACTTCCATTAATGAGTTTAGGTTCCTCTTTTTCCTGGGGAGTCATTGAGTTTATGATAGCTTCATAGTGAATAAGCTTTTGGTCATCTATATTAGTTTTAGAGATGTTTTTGAAAGCGCCCCCGGTAGGCAACAGACCCAAGATTTGGGAAAAGGAGCCCATCTTTTTTATCTGAACCAACTGTTTCCTAAAATCCTGAAGGGTAAATTCCTGTTTGCGCAACTTCCGGGCCAGCTCTTCTGCCTCTTTTAAATCGGACTCCCTCTCAGCCTTCTCAATCAAACTCAAAATATCACCCATGCCGAGGATACGCGAAGCCATTCGATCTGGATGGAAAATTTCGAACTTGTCGAATTTTTCCCCAAATCCTACAAATTTTATCGGTTTGCCAGTAACTGAAACTATAGATAAAGCTGCACCGCCTCTCGCATCTCCATCAAGTTTAGTTAAAATAATAGAGGTCAAGCCAATCTTTTCCTCAAAAAGCTGGGCACTTCTAACTGCATCCTGACCGGTCATAGAATCTCCAACATAAATAACTTCCTCCGGAGAGAGTATATCCCGAACCATCCGAAGTTCTTCCATAAGCTCCTCATCCACATGAAGCCTCCCTGCCGTATCTACAATGAGGAGATCGAAGCCTCTATTTTGGGTAAACTTAACCAGTTCTTTTAGAGCCTTTTGAGGAGAAGAAATTCGCTCTTTGCTCATTTCATAAAAAGGGAGGTTGAGTATCTGGGAAATCTGCTTCAATTGGTCTTGAGCAGCCGGTCTTTTCGAGTCAAAAGAAACCAAGAGGGGATTTTTTTGAAGTTTTAAAACCCAATTAGCCAGTTTGCCGCAAGTGGTTGTTTTTCCACACCCCTGAAGTCCCACCAGCATGAAAACTGAAGGGGGAATCCTTGAAAACTGTAAATGCTTGGCCTCCTGACCTAAGATAAAGGTAAGCTCATCTTTTACAATCTTAATGACTTGCTGAGCTGGAGTGAGACTAGAGAGAACTTCCTCTTTTAAAGCCTTAACCTTGATTCTTTCGCTAAACTCTTTAACAACTTTGTAGTTAACATCAGCTTCAAGCAAAGCCAGGCGAATCATCCGCAGGGCCTCAGCCATATTTTTTTCGGTGATTTTCCCTTCGCCGCGAAGAAACTTCATTACTTTTTGAAGACGGTTAGATAATTGATCGAGCATCCTTTCTCTTTCCTTAATAATTTACCTGAATTATTCTTAAAATAAGGTGTCAATAGATTTTATGAATAATCCAGGTGTATTGATATTTAATATGTTAAGTTAAATTCTTTCCCAATGTCAAATCCAAAAACGTTTGGGTAAGCATCTTTTTTCCCGTGATGAAAGATAAAACGAATTGAATATTGAGTTTTGAGATTTGAGTCACTGGATACAACTTGACATTTATCTCCTCCAAGACTAAGGTATTACTAATTTCTTAAGAATCATGACGAGGAAAATTATGAAGATTTCATCTTTTGGATGACGAGGAGAAAAGATGAGTTCAAAAATAGACTATAATGAAATAAACAGACTTATCAAGCTCATGGAAAAAAAAAATCTCTCTCATTTTGAAATAGAAGTCGAAGGTCTTAAAATAAAAATCAGCAAAAACACATCATCTCCTGAGGCCAAACCTCTCCCCGCTGTCCAGCCTTCCCTACCTTCAGAAGAAAGAAGAGGCTCAGAACCTCGGGAATCTCCACCAGAGAAGAAAAAAGATGACTTTCACTACATCCTCTCTCCCATGGTTGGGACTTTCTTCCGGGCACCTGATCCTTCCTCCTCTCCTTTTGTGGAAGTCGGAGATAAGGTCAAAACGAATCAAGTCCTTTGTATTATTGAAGCCATGAAATTAATGAACGAGATCGAATCTGACGTAGAAGGCATCCTTAAGGAAGTATATGTTGAAAGCGGGAAGCCAATCGAATACGGACAAAAATTATTCGCCATCCAACCTTTTTAAATAACCCTCATGTTCTCAAAAATCTTAATAGCAAACCGAGGAGAAATAGCCTTACGTATTATCCGTGCTGCGCGAGAATTAGGGTTTAAGACAGTAGCTGTTTATTCTGAACCAGATAAAAACTCTCTCCATACCATGCTTGCCGACGAAAAAATATGCATAGGGCCTGCCAAAGCCTCTGAAAGCTATCTCAATATCCCAAATATCTTGAGTGCAGCTGAAATCACCAAAGCAGACGCCATCCATCCAGGTTATGGCTTCCTGGCAGAAAACCCTCGCTTTCCAGAGATTTGCGAAACTTCTGGAATAACCTTTATCGGTCCCCAGGCCTCTATAATGAGGCTGATGGGAGATAAAAACAAAGCTCGCCAAGAGATGAAAAAAGCTAAATTACTTGTTATTCCTGGAAGCGATAAAATCATCGAAGACATTTCCGAAGCCAAAAGAGCGGCCCAGAAAATAGGTTATCCTGTTATTTTGAAAGCAACTGCCGGGGGAGGAGGAAAAGGTATGCGCATTGCTCACTCTGTTGTCCAGTTGGAAGAGCAGTTTCCAATAGCCCAAAAAGAGGCGAACGCAGCCTTCGGCAACCCTTCTCTTTATCTGGAAAAGTACATTTCTAAAGCTCGCCACATAGAGATTCAGGTCATCAGCGATAAAAAAGGAAACATAGTCGTCTTTGGCGAAAGAGAATGTTCTATTCAAAGAAAATACCAAAAACTCCTGGAAGAAACTCCCTCTCCTTACATCGATGAAAAATTGAGGAAAAAGATGACAAGAGCCGTTCGGGAAGCTGCCCAATCTATCGGCTACCAAAGTCTGGGGACTTTTGAGTTTCTGGTAGATGAACAAAAGAAATTCTACTTCATGGAAGCAAACACTCGAGTCCAACTGGAACACCCCATTACAGAAATGATATATGGAATTGATTTGATTAAAGAACAAATTAAGATTGCAGCTGGTGAAAGGCTATCTTTTTCACCTGATTCAAAGATAAAGGGCCACAGCCTTGAATGCCGCCTAAATGCTGAAGACGCTGAGACTTTCATTCCCTCCCCTGGAAAGATTGACTTTCTGGTACTGCCTGGAGGTGAAGGAATTCGGGTGGATTCTGGAGCTTATTGCGGTTGGCAGATCCCCTCAGATTATGATTCCCTTGTAGCTAAAGTTGTGGCTCTGGCTCCTTCCCGGGAAGAGGCTATTAAAAAAATGATAGCAGCCTTAGAGATGACCACAATTGTGGGAATAAAAACAAATATCCCTCTTCACTTAAGCATTCTCTCCAATACAAATTTTATCAAAGGAGACTATGACATCCAGTTCATAGAGAAACTCCTCCAAAAAACAAAAATAGTGAGCAGTTAGCAACAAACAGAAAAAAGTCAAAACTGATTATATTTAGGAGTCAAGAGTAAAGAGCAAGGATTGGGACAAAAGCTAGAAGGGCTATTTGAGCTGGAAAGGCCAGAAAAGAAAAATATCGTAAACGGAAAAGCGTAAACCTTAGGGGACAGTGAAACTATCAATCATACTTTCTTCTATTCTTCACCCCTTACTCTGGACGCTGTACATTAGGTAGTGTTTACTTTTGAGATCTAAGATTAATGGCTTTTCTCGCCTCTTTTTACTGTTTACTGCCTAATTTTTTACTTTCTTCCTATAAAGAGTGACTTTAAATTCGCCGGAATTATCCCCGACAATATTTTCATTGATCCCGAGAAAAAGATGACCTTCCATGGTTATTCTTAGCTTACTTTCAGATCCGATAAAAAAATATTCAAAGATTTCGTTGCGAATTTCTTCACCTGTCTCTTCATCAATCTCAACAGAGATAAGCTTGACAACTTTCCCGATTAAAGCTCCTATGTTTCTATCAGAAAGAGGCTGCAGCATCGTTTTAAGACTATAGCCCTTTGGACTACAGTAAACCAAAGGATTGCCTTTCTGGAGAGAAATTCCCCCTGATGCCTGAAAATAAATTTCCTGTCCTTCAACAACATCAAGCCCAGTATCGGTCCAGTCAATATTTCCCATAACGCTCATTCTAAGAACTTCTGTGTACTCTGGAATGAAAGGTTCTTCTTCCTTTGAGGGTAGTGGAATGAGAGATTCAAGATGAGTTTTCAGTTTGGCAAACTTTGAACTTTCCTCCGGATAGATGAACGGAGAAAACAAATTCAGAATAGCTAATGCATGATTTTGCCTCTTCAGACTCCAAGGGTTCCTCTGCATCCAGAGAGATGCGGGCTTTTGTCTGTCCTTTTCCCAGAGACGCTTGGCAAAATCCACCAAACCTTGAGGATTGAAGCCAGCATCGTAGCTGTTATGGAGGGCAAATTCATCTGTTTTTTCTATCTCATCCGGGTAATATTTAAGGTTTGCAAAATAGCTAAAGACTCCACCCTCTGCTTCAAAGACCTGATATAAGTTCTCCAAACCTCTATCCCCTCTAATCATTTCACCAGGCAAAACTGTACCCTGAATGACTGCCTTCTGAGAAAGATGTTGAGGAACGTGCCGGGCCATTACATGAGCGATCTCAAAAGCTAAAATTCCTGTCAGCTCAGATTCTACCTCAGCGGCTTCAATCAGGCCTCGATACACATAAACCTTTCCTCCCAAAGCTGCAAAGGCATTGACTTCCGAGGAATCAATAATTTTAAAAGACCATTCATAATCTCCAACCAGGTTGTGAAAATGGGTTCGGCTGATAATCTTCTTGCCTAATTCATCAAGGTATATATTCAGGAATTCATCCTCCATAATCTCGGCCTCATTTTCTATATCAGAAGCTATTTTTTGGCTGTAAAGCTTTTCCTCGCTTTTAGGAATGAGGTCAAATCCTTTCTCCTGAAGAACTTTCTCCATCCTTGAAACAGGCTTTTTGGCCGGAGCACAGTTTGAAAAGAAAAATAGTAAACTGAAAAAAGTAAACAGTAAGCCGTAAGCAGAAAACCCTAAACGGCCTTTACCTTTTGTCTCACCCTTGGCCAAGCTTCTCACCTGCTTCTCCTTTAAGACTTATTGCGTTTACAGCGCTTATCAATTGGTCAAGAACGTCTAGATAATCAGGACGGCCTTGACAGCCTGGACAATCTAGACTATCTGGACTAATTACTGTCTGTCCTTCACTTTTTATTTTTCGCCATTCACTGCTTGCTTTATTCAGTTTTGACATTTGAGTTTTAAATTCTTATTTAGGGCTCACTTTTCCTAACTGCAAGATATCTATCATCTGCTGGTGAATCAAACCGTTTGTTCCTAAGGTCTCTAATCCAAAGATGCTGTATTCCCCGTTATTAAAATCAGAAATTTGGCCTCCTGCTTCTTTGAGTATTAAAGCTCCAGCGGCAACATCCCAGGGTTTGAGCTTCAACTCCCAGAAACCATCAAACCTTCCACAGGCGACATGGCAAAGATCCATGGCTGCAGAGCCACAGCGGCGAAGAGCTTGGACGCGGGTCAGG
>Ga0114921_10000139_pt1 | contig 29497 bp, 30 predicted proteins | sample BentaG_FD_87016 | JGI IMG/M metagenome (GOLD analysis project Ga0114921, IMG submission 87016) | Deep subsurface microbial communities from South Atlantic Ocean to uncover new lineages of life (NeLLi) - Benguela_00093 metaG | ecosystem: Environmental > Aquatic > Marine > Oceanic > Sediment ... | reverse complement strand
TGGTCGGTTCCGGGGGCAGCGAGATGATGCTGGCCGGTCTGGCAATGCTGTTCGCTCACGCCATGTTCAAGGCCGCACTGTTCATGGTTGTCGGGATCATCGACCACACCACCGGCACCCGCGACATCCGCAGGCTCGCCTGGCTGGGCGACCGCAGCAAGGCGCTCCTCATCATCGCCGCCGCGGCCACCGCCAGCATGGCCGCGCTGCCGCCGTTCTTCGGATTCGTCGCCAAGGAAGCCGACCTCGACACGGTGCTGCACAGCCCAACGCTGGGTGGCGCGGCCCCGTTCGTCCTGGCCGGAATCGTAGTCGGATCGGTGCTGACCACCGTGTACAGCCTGCGGTTTATTTTGGGTGCGTTCGGCCGCAAAGGCTTGCCGCAGCCCAGCACCCGAGTCGCCGAGATGCACCGGCCCAAGCTCACCTTTCTGGTCCCGCCGGCCATCCTGGCCGCGGCCGGCCTCCTGTTCGGTCTCTGGCCCGCCTGGCTGAACAACATCCTCGACGACTACGCCGACACAGTGCCCGACCCCGCCGGCTACGTCTCGGACTACTACCTGGCGCTGTGGCACGGCTTCAACCTGCCGCTGGGATTGTCGGCGCTCGTACTGGCCTCGGGCACCGCGGTGTACTTCGGTCGCGGCCGGCTTCCCCGAGTGGGGTTCCTGCCACTGGCCAACGCCGACCGCAGCTACGACGCCGTGCTGCGGGGCGCCGACGTGATGTCGGTCCGGCTCACCGCGGTCACCCAGCGCGGCTCCATCCCGGCGACGCAGTCGATCATCTTGGCGACCCTGGTACTGCTGCCGGTCACGGTGCTGGCGCTGGGCGCCCGCGACCGGCCCGAGTTCGAACTGTGGGATTCACCTCCCCAGGCGGTGGTCGGGCTGCTGATGCTGGCCGCCGCCCTCGGCGCCACCGTAATGCGCAACCGCCTGGCGGCGGTGCTACTGGTCGGCGTGACCGGATACGGCTGCGGGGCGATCTTTGCCTTCCACGGCGCCCCCGATCTCGCCCTGACTCAGTTCCTGGTGGAGACACTGACATTGGTCGTCTTCGTGCTCGTGCTGCGCACCCTTCCCGCCGAGACCGGAGCCGCCGACATCAAACGGTTCCGGGTTCCGCGCGCCGCCCTCGCGATCGCGGTCGGGGCGACCGTCACCACCCTCGCGGCGTTCGCGATGGCCGCCCGCTCCGGCAGACCGATCGCCGATCTGCTGCCCGATGCCGCGTATCTGCGTGGCCACGGCTCCAATACCGTCAATGTGCTGCTCGTGGACATCCGGGCCTGGGACACCATGGGAGAGGTCGCGGTGCTTCTCGTCGCCGCGACGGGCGTCGCGTCCATGGTGTTCCGCAACCGGCGGTTCGGCACGGCACCCAGAGTCCAGGATGTGCGGGACGCCGGTGAGCCCGGCACCGGCCAGCCTGATAGCGGCCCACCCAAGGCTTTCGCCCAGGTCAGCCCCGCCGTCGGCGACATCACGTGGTTGCGCGGCAGCGGATTGCGGGACCCGCGGCACCGGTCCCTGGTGCTGGAAGTGGCCACCCGGCTCATTTTCCCGGTGATGATGGTGCTGTCGGCGTACTTCTTCTTCGCCGGGCACAACACACCCGGCGGCGGCTTCGCCGGCGGTCTGATGGCCGGCCTGGCTTTGGTCCTGCGATACCTCGCGGGTGGCCGCTACGAACTGGGTGAGACGCTGCCGCTGGACGCGGGCAAGATCCTGGGGGCCGGGTTGACGCTGGCCGCGGGCACCGCAGCCGCCTCCCTATTGGTCGGGGCACCCGCACTGTCCTCAGCGCTGATCGAAGTCGACGTGCCCGTCCTGGGCACCGTCAAGTTCGTCACCGCCTTAGTCTTCGATCTCGGGGTGTATCTGATCGTGGTGGGCCTGGTGCTCGACGTGTTGCGCAGCCTCGGAGCGCGCATCGATGAGGAGATCAGCGAGCAGGAGCGTAGGGCGGTGCGGCGATGAGCGCCTGCGCGACGAACAGAGGACAACAGTGACCACCTACCTGTTTCCGCTGATCATCATCGGCGGCCTGACCACCACCGGGGTCTATCTGTTGCTCGAACGGAGCCTGACCCGAATGCTGTTGGGGCTGCTGCTGATCAGCAACGCGATCAACCTGCTGATCCTCTCGGCCGGTGGTCCACGGGGGAACCCCCCGGTACGCGGACGCACCAGCGCGGGCGAGACGACCACCGCGGATCCGTTGGCACAGGGGCTGATCCTGACCGCGATCGTGATCACCATGGGCATAGCCGCGTTCGTGCTGGCTCTCACGTATCGGTCCTACCGGTTGAACACCGTCGAGGAAGTCGGCAACGATCCCGAAGACACCCGGGTGTCGCAGCGGACCGGCACGGAGTCCTTCGACGCCGACAACCGTCCAGGGCCCGATCGCACCCGCGACACCGATCTGCCCGACGAACTCGACGCGATACCCGGGTTCGAGGGTTCCCGATGAACTCGCTGATGCTGAATCCCCATCTGGCCCAAGTGCTGACGCCGTTGCCGGTGCTCGTCCCATTGCTCGCCGCGGCGATAACATTGTTCGCCGGCCGCCAGCCCCGACTGCAGCGGGCCATCACAGTGCTCGCACTATCGCTGATGGTCGCCATCTCGGCTGCCCTGGTTTACCTCGCCGACCGTGACGGCACGATCGCTTTGCAGGTCGGCGGCTGGGGTCCCACCGAACCTGGCATGGGCCCCCTCGGTATCACGCTGGTGGTCGATCGATTGTCGGCACTGATGCTCCTCGTGTCATCGATCGTCCTGCTCGCTGTCGTCTTCTATGCCATCGGTCAGGGCATCCGCGACGGTGACGGGCGCCAGCCGGTGTCGATCTTCCTGCCGACCTATCTGGTCCTTTCGGCCGGCGTGTGCATGGCTTTCCTGGCCGGCGACCTGTTCAACCTTTTCGTCGGCTTCGAGGTCCTGCTGAGCGCGAGCTTCGTCCTGCTGACCATCGGCGCCAGTAAGGAACGGGTGCGGGCGGGCATCTCCTACGTGATGGTGTCGATGGTCTCCTCGATGGTGTTCCTGTTGGGCATCGGACTGGTATATGCCGCGACCGGGACGCTCAACATGGCCGAGTTGTCTGTCCGACTCGGCGACGTCGGAGACGGCACCCGAACGGCGCTGTTCGCGGTGCTGTTGGTCGCGTTCGGCATCAAGGCCGCGGTGTTCCCGCTGTCGGCGTGGCTGCCGGACTCCTACCCGACCGCCCCCGCGCCCGTCACCGCCGTGTTCGCCGGCCTGCTCACCAAGGTCGGTGTCTATGCCATCATCCGAGCGCATTCGCTGCTGTTCCCCGGCGGTGAGATGGACCAGGTGCTGCTGGTAGCCGGCCTGCTGACGATGGTGGTCGGCATTCTCGGCGCGATCGCCCAGAGCGAAATCAAACGACTGCTGTCCTTCACCCTGGTCAGCCATATCGGCTACATGGTCTTCGGCATCGCGCTGTCCACCGAACTCGGGATGTCGGGCGCCATCTTCTATGTGGCACATCACATCCTGGTCCAGACGACACTGTTCCTGGTTGTCGGTTTGATCGAACGGCAGGCAGGGGCATCGACGCTGCAGCGTTTGGGCGGACTCGCCGCGGCGAGTCCATTGCTGGCCTTCGTCTTTGTCGTCCCGGCTCTGAATCTGGGCGGGATTCCGCCCTTCTCGGGCTTCATCGGGAAGGTAGCGCTGCTGGAGGCAGGCGCGCAGGTCGGATCAGTGCTGGCCTGGACTCTGGTCGCCGGTAGCGTCATCACCAGCCTGCTGACGCTGTACGTCGTGACCAGGGTGTGGACGAAGGCGTTCTGGCGTTCCCGCGACGACGCGCCAGAGGGCCATCTGTCGGCATCCGCCCCCACGGCGCTGTTGGACAACACCGAGGAATCGATGGACATCGCACTGGTGGAACGGGACGACGTGGGCCGGATGCCGGTCGGCATGCTGGCACCGACGGGTGCGCTGATCACGGTGGGCCTGCTGCTGTCGGTGCTGGCGGGTCCGATCTTCGCCTACACCGAACGCGCCGCCGACGAAGTCCTCGACCGGGGCCAGTACATCAGCGCAGTACTCGGGGAGCCATGATGAGCGCCCGCGCGAAGAGCAGCGGATCAGTGCGGACGATCGCGCTTCGGGCATGGAGCCTGTGCTGGCTTATCTTGGTCTGGGTTCTGTTGTGGGGCAGTTTCTCTGCGGCCAACATCCTGTCGGGGCTGGCGATTGCGCTGGTGATCACGCTGCTACTGCCCTTGCCGTCGGTGCCGGTTGAAGGCCGGGTTCATCCGCTTGCACTGCTGCACCTGATCTTGCACGTGGCCTACTCCCTATTGGTCTCCTCGGTGCAGGTCGCCGCGCTGGCGCTGAGGCGCGCGCCGCCGCTGTCGGCGGTGCTGCGGGCACAGCTTGCGGTCAAGTCCGATCTGGTACTCGCCCTGGCGGTCAATATCCTCAATCTCACTCCCGGGACAATGGTTCTCGAGATCGATCAGGCCCGACGGATGATCTATGTCCACGTGCTCGACGTGGAATCCGATCAAGGGGTGCAGCGTTTTCACCACCAGGTCGACAGTCTGCAGAAGCTCCTCGTGGCGTCGTTCGAACGCGACGCCGAGTGGAAGCCGTCAGCGCAGAGGGGGACCGGCGAATGAACACCGTATGGGCCGTCTCCGGGGCGATGCTGGCGGCCGCGGCCGTCGCCACGATGTTCCGGATGCTGATGGGACCCACCACGTTGGACCGACTTGTCGCCCTGGACGCTCTTGTCGCAGTGACGATGTGTGCAATCGGTACCTGGGCGGCATTCAGCATGGACACCACGGTCACCTACAGCCTGACCGCGCTGGCGTTGATCACGTTTGTCGGCTCCGTCAGCGTCGCACGGTTCCGGGTGCCTGACATAGCCAAGCCCGCCGACCCCGCCAAACCGGCTGACGGGCGGCAGCGATGAGCGCGCTCGACATCGTCACCAGCGTGCTGATCCTCAGCGGGTCAGCGCTGGCGCTGACCGCCGCGATCGGCGTCCTCCGTTTTCCCGACACCCTGGCGCGCATGCACGCCGCGACCAAACCTCAGGTGCTCGGCCTGCTCCTGGTGCTGGCAGGTGCTGCGATCCGGCTGCGCGGGAACATCGATGTCGGCATGTTGATCCTCACCGGAATGTTCACGCTGATCACCGCCCCCGTGATCGCCAACCGCGTCGGCCAGCTGGCCTATCGGGAATACAATGTCCGCGACGATTTGTTGACCACTGATGAAATGGACGAATCCGCCGCCGACCCGGAAATCGACAGTCGGCCGCAGTGATCACTCCGAGAGCTGGAATTCCACCATCGCGATGACGGTGTCGACTGCCTCGGACAGCGCCAGCACCCGTTCGGCGACTGTCGGAGCCGCGAGCACCGCGTACCGGTCGGCCTGACCCATCGGCAGCCGAACAGCCAAGGCGTACAACCACAGTCCGACATCACCGGAATCGTCGGCGCCGCGCACGATCTGGCGACTGTCCACCTCCGCGCCCCGCGCCGCAGCGACGCGATCGAACAGCGCCACCATCCGATCCTCGATATCGCGGATGGCGGCAACATCGACGGGAGCACCCGGTTCATCCGGCCACAACTCGACCGCGGCCTGCGGGTACGGATTGTCGGGCTGCCATTCCAGCACCCGGAACCGCTCCCTCATCACACAATTCAGCCGGTAGCGGCCCGCGCCCATCTCAGCGAACTCGGCGATATGGGCCACCGCACCGATATCGCTCCGTACATCCCCGCCGCCGGTCTCTCGGCCCGCCGCGATCAACACCACCCCAAACGCCGGATCATCTGCGGCCAGACAAGTGTGAACCAGCGCCGAATACCTCGGCTCGAAGATCTGCAGCGGTAACTCCTCGCCGGGCAGCATCGCCACCTCGAGCGGAAATATCGGAAGTGTCGGCATGATTCAGATGTCCAACTCGCCGATGAGAGCGTCGACCACAGCTCGCAGGTCCCCGTCGTATTCTTCGGCGACCCTGCGCTGCCGCTGATAGGACGCGCCGGTTCGATAGATGTCGGCCACGGAAGTGAGCTCGTCGACACAGGACAACGATTCCGCCACCGGCACAAGGCGATCCACCAGGCTGAGCAGATCCTCGGTGACCAGACGTTCGTTACTGTCTGCATCGAGGATGATGATGGCGTCCAAGCCGTAGCGGGCGGCCCGCCACTTGTTCTCCTGCACATGCCACGGTGGCATCACGGGCAGCGTCTCCCCGGCCTCGAGGCGACGGTCCAAGTCGACGATGAGGCAGTGGGTCAGCGCGACCAACGCCGAGAGTTCATCCAGGTTCGAGACGCCGTCGAAGATCCGCACCTCCACGGTGCCCAGATGCGGAGACGGCCTGACATCCCAACGGATTTCGTTCATATGGTCGATGATGCCGGTCTTCTTCTGGTCGCTGACGAAGCCCTCGAACTCGCGCCACTCCTGGAAGTGGAACGGTAGGCCGGCGGTTGGCAGTTGCTGGAACATCATCGAGCGGTTGCTGGCATAGCCGGTGTCCTCGCCATCCCAGAACGGCGACGACGCCGAGAGCGCCAGCAGGTGCGGGTACTGGTTGAGTACCGAGGTCACGATCGGCATCACCTTGTGCGCCGAGGACACCCCCACGTGCACGTGCACCCCCCAGATGAGCATCTGACGGCCCCACCACTGGGTGCGCTTGATCAGTTCGGCGTAGCGCGGGGCGTCGGTGAGTTTCTGCGACGACCAATTCGCGAAGGGGTGGGTGCCGGCACAGAACAACTCCATCCCACGCTCGCGAACGATGTCGCGCACCGGTCGCAGTGTTGACCCCAGGTCATCCATCGCCTCCCCGGCATTTCTGCAAATACCAGTGACGATCTCGACGGTGTTGCGCAGCAATTCGCTGTGCACGTGCCGATTCTCACTGAGTTCGGCGATCACCGAGGCGGCTTCGTTGCTCAGATCACGGGTGTCGGCGTCGACGAGAGCGAATTCCCACTCCACACCAACGGTGGGCTCGCGCGACCCAACGAAATCGATGCGGCTACTAGTGCCTCGATCAGGACCGAGTGATGACACCGCAGGCCACCCGCGCTCCGGCATCGCCGGTCGCCAGGGTGATCTGATCCGGTGGCGGATCGCCGTTTACCTGCTGGTAGCGCTCCGGCGGGATGTTGGCGAAGTTGTCGGCCTTCTCGTGGATGATGATCGCGGTGCCGGCCCCGTCGAGGAGTTCATCGGCGGTGAAGGCGTCGGTGGTGGTCACCAGCATCGCAGAACCGTCCTCGCGCACCTGCAGCGAAGCCAGGTCGCCGCTGGCGGGGTGCCCGCTGTGTCCGGGCACCTGGAGGTGACCACCGGCGGAGTTGAAGTTCGCCGGAGTCCCACCGGTCGGCGCGACGGAGTCTGCTTCACACTTGCCCACCTCGTGGATATGCATACCGTGGAAACCTGGGGCGAGTTCGCCGGCCAGGCTGGTCTGCACCGAGACGGTGGCGAAGCCATCGGCGAACGCGATGTCGGCGGTGGCGATGGTGGTGCCGTCGGCCAGCTTCAGATCGGCGTTGAGAATCTCACCGCCCGCCGCCGCGCCTCCCTCACCGGGCGACAGGGACGGAGACGGGGGGGCCGGCGACCCGGTCCAGATCGCCGGCGTGGTGCCGGGTGATGTTGCGACGGGTTCGTAGGGACTGCACGCGGCCAACGCGAGTGCGGGCACTGCGAACAGGGTGGCGGCGGCGACGGTCCTGAGCATGTGTAAGAGCCTAACCGGTAACCACCACGACCACGCCCGGTGGTTGCTCAATGAGTTCAGGAACGCGCGGAGCGACCGGCGCCTCGAGCAACTGGCCGACTTCTTCCGCGGACCGCTGCTCATCCGGGGCGTCGCTGAAGAACACGGTGGTGACGAAGGTATCCGGCAGCGTCAGGTTGCCGGTCTCGGTGACATTCCAGCCGGCCTCCCTGAGCCGGTTGGCGGTCGCCTCCGCCACCCCCGCCACGTCGGAAATATTGAACACCCGCACCTCGGCGCGGACCGGTTCTGCCGGTGGGGTTGTGGTCGTCGTCGTGCTGGTGGTGGTCGTGGTGGCGATCGGGGAATCGTCGTCGTCGGCACCACCACCCATCGCCTGGAACCCGACAAGCAGGAACACCACGCCGAGGAACAACAGCACCATCACCATGGCGCGCAGGGGCAGGCCCGAGGATTCTCGCTGGTTCATTGGCGCCTACTGTATCGACATGCCGGTCAGGCCGGAAAAGCTCAGGTGACGTCGAAGCCGAGCCGGCGGGTAGCCCGGGCTTTCTGCCTACTGGCCCGCAGCCGCCGCAGCCGTTTGACCAGCATCGGGTCCGCTGCCAAGGCCTCGGGGCGGTCGACCAGCGCGTTGAGCACCTGGTAGTAGCGGGTCGCCGACATGGCGAACAGTTCCTTGATCGCGTCCTCTTTGGAGCCCGCGTACTTCCACCATTGCCGCTCGAAGGAGAGGAGTTCGTGTTCTCGGCGGGTCAGGCCGTCGGCGAGGTCGCCGCCGTCCCCGCAGTGCTCAGTCCGCGCGATCGCGCCATCCATATCGCTCCTGGGACCCTTCCGACACTCGTGAATAACATCGCAGTGCTTCGGCGAGTATTCAATCACGGCGTGGTCACCGCAGGCGCCACCGATCACCGCGAGTCGGCGCCCAAACTCCCTGCCGGGTCCCGGCACTAAGCTTGTCGAACATGGCCGTAGTACCCATCCGCATCGTGGGAGATCCCGTCCTGCACACCGCGACCGAACCGGTGCCTGTCGGCGACGACGGTTCGCTTCCCGCCGATCTGTCGGATCTGGTCACCGACCTCTACGACACCATGGACGCCGCCAACGGGGTCGGGTTGGCGGCTAACCAGATCGGCGTGGCCAAGCGGATCTTCGTCTACCACTGTGCCGACGAGCGCGGCCATGGCACCCGTCGCCGCGGCGTGATCGTCAACCCGGTGCTGGAGACCTCCGAGGTGCCCGAGACGATGCCTGATCCCGAGGACGACGACGAGGGCTGCCTGTCGGTGCCCGGGGAGTCGTTCCCGACGGGCCGGGCCACCTGGGCACGCGCGACGGGCCTGGATGCAGACGGCACACCGATCACGCTCGAAGGGACCGGACTGTTCGCCCGGATGCTGCAGCACGAGACGGGCCACCTCGACGGCTACCTCTACCTGGACCGGCTGATCGGGCGCAATGCCCGCAGCGCCAAACGGGCGGTCAAGTCCCAGGGCTGGGGTGTGCCCGGATTATCGTGGATGCCGGGCGAGGATCCCGATCCGTTCGGCCACCCCTGATCGATGACAGACCTGCCGCCCCCCGGCACGCGCGTCAGCCTGCGGTACCGGTTGCCGGCGGGGTCGACGCCGCCGCACACCGATGTGGTCGGACACCTGGTGGAGGTCGGGCCGCTCGTACGCGTGCGAACAAGGCACGGTGACATCGTCGACGTCATGCCCGCCGACGTGGTGGCGGTCCGGGTCGTGCCGGAGCTTCCGGTGCGCACCGGCGAGATCCGCAACCTCGAACACGCCGCCGCGCTCGGCTGGCCCGGTACCGAATGGCAATGGCAGGACGGTTGGCTGTTGCGTTACGGGCTGGGAAAGACCCGCCGGGCCAATTCCGCAGTGCCACTGCGCTTCACTTCGCACACCGAACTGGTCGGCGCGGCGCGCTGGTACGCGTCCAGAGGCCTGCCCGCCCTGATTTCCGCGCCGGACCGGTTGTTCCGGGTGCCCGCGGCAGTGCCCGTGTTCGCCGAAACCGTCCTCATGGCAGCTGATCTGCCCAAGATTTTGCCGAACGTGAAGATGTCTTCACTCGGGGCGCCGAACGTGAAGATAGCTTCACACCCGAGCGCGGCGTGGAAAGCGATCAATCTTCGCGACATACCCGACGAAGTCCTCACCTCGGTCGCCGACGGCGAGGTGGCCTTCGGCGAGCTCGCCGGTGCGGCCGCCGGTCGCGTGGCGGTGACGGAGGCACCCGACGGCACCCGGTGGGCCGGGCTGTCCGCCGTGCAGGTATCCGAGGCGGCGCGACGGCAGGGCCTGGCCCGATCCCTGTGCGCGGGGCTGCTGGAGTGGGCGCGTGGGCGCGGTGCGAGCCGGGCATACGTCCAGGTCATCTCCGAGAACACCGCCGCACGGGCGCTCTACGAGTCGATGGGTTTCGCGGCGCACCACCGTTCGCGGTACGTGCATGCCGAGGATCTGTTGTCGCACAATCCCGTCCTAAGCTGATGCCCATGCGCCTGGCCACCTGGAACGTCAACTCGATCCGCACCAGGGTCGATCGAGTCACCGACTGGTTGCAGCGTGCCGACATCGATGTGCTGGCCATGCAGGAGACCAAGTGCTCCGATGACCAATTCCCCACCATGCCGTTCGCGGCGCTGGGCTACGAGGTCGTGCACTGTGGGCTCAACCAGTGGAACGGGGTGGCCATCGCGTCGCGGGTCGGCGTCGACGACGTCGAGGCGGGTTTCGCCGGCCAGCCCGCGTGGGGCGACAAACCCGGCGTGGAACCCGCCACCGAGGCTCGGGCACTGGCCGCGACCTGCGGTGGAGTGCGGGTGTGGAGCCTCTACATTCCCAACGGCCGTAGCGTGGACTCGGCGCATTACCGCTACAAGCTGCAATGGCTTGCCACACTTCGGGATACCGCCGCCTCGTGGCTGGCCGACGACCCATCGGCGCCGATCGCCCTGGCGGGTGACTGGAATATCGCCCCAACCGATGCCGACGTATGGGACGTGGAGTTCTTCCGGGGCAGCACCCATGTCACCGAGGCTGAGCGGGCCGCCTTCGGCTCCATCGTCGACGTCGGCTTCACCGACGTGGTGCGGCCGTTCACTCCCGGTCCAGCCGTGTTCACCTACTGGGATTACACGCAGTTGCGGTTCCCGAAGAACCGGGGCATGCGCATCGACTTCATCATGGGCTCGCCCACGCTGGCCGAGCGCGTCAGCCATGCCGAGATCGTGCGCGACGAGCGCAAGGGCAAGCAGCCCAGCGATCACGCCCCGGTACTTGTCGATCTCAGCGATCGGTAGCGCACGCCAGAACCGCCACCCTTCTGCGGATCGGCTCTCGGGTTTCCACCACGCGGCGCCTGCGCTAGCGTGGCAACGTCAAAACGGGAGTGCGTACCAGCGCGCTGAGAGGACGGGTAGGCCCGTCGACCGTACGAACCTGACCGGGTAATGCCGGCGTAGGGAGAAGCACACGATGCCCCATGTTCCTGTCGTTGCCGACGGCCTGTCCGTCACCACCGGCCCCATCACAGGCAGCACGAAAATCTACCGACCGGTCCACGACGCACGCGTTCCGTTCCGGCGGGTCAACCTGACCAACGGAGAGCACCTGGATCTGTACGACACCTCGGGCCCCTATACCGACGACGAAGCCGTCATCGACCTGGCCGCCGGCCTGCCGCCCCGACCGGGAGTGGTACGCGATCGCGGCACCCAGCTGCAACGGGCCAGGGCAGGCGAGGTCACCGCCGAGATGGCGTTCATCGCGGCGCGCGAGGGTATACCGGCCGAGTCGGTGCGCGACGAAGTGGCGGCGGGCAGGGCCGTCATCCCGGCCAACCACAACCACCCCGAGGCCGAACCGATGGCGATCGGCAAAGCGTTCTCCGTGAAAATCAATGCCAACATCGGCAATTCAGCGGTCACCTCGTCCATCGCGGAGGAGGTCGACAAAATGGTATGGGCCACCCGCTGGGGAGCTGACACCATCATGGACCTGTCCACCGGCAGCGACATCCACGTGACCCGGGAGTGGATACTGCGCAATTCGCCGGTACCCGTGGGCACCGTTCCGCTCTATCAGGCCGTCGAGAAGACGAACGGCGATCCAGCCGAGCTGACCTGGGAGCTATACCGCGACACCGTGATCGAACAGTGTGACCAGGGCGTGGACTACATGACCGTGCACGCGGGGGTGTTGCTGCGTCACATCCCCTTGACGGTCGACCGCGTGACCGGGATCGTCTCGCGCGGCGGTTCGATCATGGCGGCGTGGTGCCTGGCCCATCACCAGGAATCGTTCCTGTACACCAACTTCGAGGAATTGTGCGAGATCCTGGCGAGCTATGACGTCACCTTCTCTCTGGGCGACGGTCTGCGGCCCGGCTCGATAGCCGACGCCAACGATGCTGCCCAGTTCGCCGAACTGGAGACGCTCGGGGAGCTGACCAAGATCGCGAAGTCTCATGGCGTGCAGGTGATGATCGAGGGTCCGGGCCATGTCCCGATGCACAAGATCGTCGAGAACGTTCGACTCGAAGAAGAGTTGTGCGAGGAAGCGCCCTTCTACACGCTGGGCCCGCTGGCCACCGACATCGCACCCGGCTACGACCACATCACCTCGGCGATCGGCGCGGCGATCATCGCGCAGGCAGGCACCGCGATGCTGTGTTACGTCACCCCGAAGGAACACCTCGGACTGCCGAATCGTAAAGATGTCAAGGACGGCGTCATCGCCTACAAGATCGCCGCCCACGCAGCAGACCTCGCCAAAGGCCATCCCCGCGCACAGCAACGGGACGATGCGCTGTCCGAGGCGCGCTTCGAATTCCGTTGGCACGACCAGTTCGCGCTATCGCTGGATCCGGACACTGCGCGCGAATTCCACGACGAAACCCTGCCCGCGGGCCCGGCCAAGACCGCCCATTTCTGCTCGATGTGTGGACCCAAGTTCTGTTCCATGCGGATCACCCAGGACGTGCGGGACGCCTACAAGAGGGACCTCGAAGAACGGGACATAGAACTGGGCATGGCCGAGAAGTCCCGTGAGTTCGCCGAGCACGGCAACCAGGTGTACCTGCCAGTGGTCAAGACGTGACCTACCTCCCCCTCACCCCGCCGCGCCAGACACCTCTGCGGGTCATGACCATCGCGGGCTCCGACTCCGGCGGTGGAGCTGGAATACAGGCCGATATGCGAACTTTCGCCATGCTCGGGATCCACGGCCTGGTTGCGGTCACCGCGGTCACCGTGCAGAACTCGCTGGGTGTCGACGGTTACCACGAGATACCGTTGGAGGTGATAGCCGGTCAGATCGAGGCGGTGGCCAGCGATATCGGCCTGCAGGCCGCCAAGACCGGCATGCTCGCGTCATCGGAGGTCATCGACACCGTCGCCGGGGCCTGGGTGAGCCAGGGCCTTGCCGGCAGCGCGCCGCTCGTCGTCGATCCAGTGTGTGTCTCGATGCATGGCGACCCGCTGCTACACCCAAGCGCCCTGAACTCACTGCGGGAGAAGCTGTTTCCACTGGCAACTCTGGCCACACCCAACCTCGACGAGGTCCGCATACTCGTCGGAACAGATGTCGTCGACGCCGCAACCCAGCGCACAGCGGCTCGCCAATTACACGCGCTCGGCCCGCAATGGGTGCTGGTCAAGGGCGGGCACCTGCGCTCTTCGGCACACAGCCCGGATCTCTTGTTCGATGGCAGCGAGTTCCACGAATTCGATTGCCCCCGCATCGACACCGGACACGATCACGGAGCCGGTGACACCCTGGCCGCCGCCATTGCCAGCGCTCTGGCGCACGGATACACCGTGCCCGACGCAGTCGCGTTCGGAAAACGCTGGGTCACTGAATGCCTGCGCGCCGCGTACCCGCTGGGCCACGGACACGGACCAGTGTCGGCGCTCTTTCGACTCGGCTGATGGACCGGATCGCCGGCATCCTGCACGAGCCCGCGGGAGCACCCGTCGGCGCAGTCGCCCTCACACACGGCGCCGGAGGCAGCCGGGAGTCACCGATGCTCGCCGCGATCTGCGACGAATGGTCGCGACGCGGTTGGCTCGCGGTTCGCTACAACCTGCTCTACCGGCGACGCCGCCCCAAAGGACCGCCTTCGGGCAACTCTGCCACCGACCGGGCCGGCATCCTGGAAGCGGTGGCCGAGGTACGCCGACTGCTGGACGAGCCGTCCCTACCCGTCGTCGCCGGTGGCCACTCCTACGGCGGACGCCTCACCTCCATGGCCGTCGCCGACGACGGTTTGGAACTCGATGTGCTCACGCTGTTCTCCTACCCGCTGCATCCGCCCGGGAAGGCCGAGCGTGTACGCACCGAGCATCTGCCTCGCATCACCGCGCCCACCGTGTTCACCCACGGATCCGCTGACCCGTTCGGAAGCATCGAGGAGATCCGGCCGGCCGCTGCCCTCGTCCCCGCCGCGACCGAAATCGTCGAGATCAAGAGCGCACGCCACGACCTCCGCTCCAAGCAACTCGACGTCCCGGCGCTTGCCGTCGACGCGGCGCTCCGACTGCTCGATTGACCGCTACCTCGGGTACCGTCTGGACTATGACTTCGGAGTATTTTGACGCGGTCATCGTGGGAGCCGGCTTTGCGGGAATCGGCGCCGCGATCCAGCTCAAGCGCATGGGTTACGAGAACTTCGTCATCCTGGACCGCGAAGACGACCTGGGTGGAACGTGGTACGTGAACCACTACCCCGGCCTGGCCGTGGACGTTCCCACCACCACTTACTCGTATTTCTTCGAGCCGAACCCACATTGGTCGCGGCTATTCTCCCCGGGCAGCGAGATCAAGCAGTACGCCGATGACGTCGCCGACAAGTACGGTGTGCGCCGGCACATGCGGTTCAACACGACCGTCGAGGGTGCGAGATGGGACGAAGACGCCAAGCAGTGGCGGGTCGCCTTGCGCGACGGCCAAACCCTGGTAGCCCGCTACCTCATCACCGCCACGGGCTTCCTCTCCCAACCGCACGTCCCCGACATCCCGGGCATCACCGGATTCGACGGACGGATCATCCACACCACCGCGTGGGATGACTGTTACGACCCGACCGGGGAGCGGGTGGCCATCATCGGTACCGGCGCCACCGCCGTTCAGCTCATCCCCGAGTTGGCGAAGAAGGCCGCCGATCTGACCGTGTACCAACGGACACCAATCTGGGTGGTGCCCAAGTTCGACCCCCCGATCTCTGAACGCGTCAGGCGGCTCTATGCGCGAATCCCACTGACCCAGAGAGTCATACGCGCGATCACCGACGCCATCTACGAGCTGATGGTGTCGGTGGCCATACTCAACAACCGGACATTGCGCGGGCGGTTCAATATCGCCGCCGGCGACCTCGCCAAGATGCACCGGTTCGCGTCGATCCGCGACAAGCAGCTACGGGACAGGCTCACGCCCGATTATGACTTCGGTTGCAAGCGACCCACCTTCTCCAACAGCTACTACCGCACGTTCACCAAACCCCATGTCCACCTTCAGGACAGCGGGATCGCACGGATCGACGCCGACGGGATCGTCGCCGAAGACGGCACCAAAACGGTCGTCGACACCCTGGTACTGGCGACCGGCTTCGACTTGTGGGAGTCCAACTTCCCCGCTATCGAGATCATCGGCCGGGGTGGCAGAAATCTCGGGAAGTGGTGGCGTGACACAAGATTTCAAGCCTACCAGGGCGTCACGATGCCGTTCTTCCCCAATTATCTGTCGTTGGCCAGTCCTTATGGTTTCCTCGGGTTGAACTTCTTCAACAACATGGAATACCAGATGCGGCACATGGACCGGGTCTTCGGCGAGCTGAAGCGCCGCGGTGCAACCACTTTCGAGGTTACCGAGGAAGCCAACACGCGATATCTGGATCGCATGACCGAGCTGCTCGGCCCATCATTGTTCACCAACGGAGACTGCGCGTCGTCGCGGTCTTACTACTTCAACCCCAGCGGCGAGCCCACTTTGCTACGGCCTACGTCGAGGCGGACCGCGATCCGCGAAGCCTCCAATTTCCCGATCGACGACTACCAGATCAACTAGGAGACACGGTGCCGAAAGAGAATTCGTCTGCTGCCACAGTCGCGGGGCTGGCGCTCGCCGGAACGGGCCTGGCGCACTTCGTCGTCCCGCAGCTGTTCGAGGGACTCACCAAGCCGGCATTCCCCAGCAACACCCGTCAGCATGTGTACATCGACGGCGGTATCGAGACCGCCGTCGGACTTGGCCTGGCCGCACAACAGACCCGTAAGCTGGCCCTCATCGGCCTCGCCGGCTACCTGATCTACTTGATCGGCAACGTGGTTCGCCACCGGTAGCGACACCACGATATCGCGCGGTGACTTCGCCACCAGGGCCGGAGCTACAGCGGCTGCTCGGCACATTCGACACTGTCACCCTCGGCTTGGGCTCCATGATCGGGGCAGGCATCTTCGTCGCGCTGGCACCCGCTGCGGCTGCCGCCGGAACAGGGTTGCTGATCGGCCTGGCGATCGCCGCCGGCGTGGCCTACTGCAACGCAATGTCATCGGCCCGGCTGGCGGCGCACTACCCGCGGTCGGGGGGCACTTATGTCTACGGTCGGGAGCGGCTCGGCGCGTTCTGGGGCCATACCGCGGGGTGGAGTTTCGTCGTCGGCAAGACCGCCTCCTGCGCGGCGATGGCGCTGACCATCGGGTACTACGTATGGCCGGCCCATGCCCACGCGGTGGCGGTCGCTTCGGTGGTCGCGCTCACAGCTTTCGGCTACGCCGGGATACAGAAGTCGGCCTTACTCACTCGCGTCATCGTGGCTGTGGTCCTCGCGGTGCTCACGATGGTGGTCGTTGTCGTCGCCGGCTTTGGAGACGCCGACCCGTCCCGGTTGGTCGGGGATGACGCTCCATACCGGGGCGTGCTGCAGTCCGCGGGCCTGCTTTTCTTCGCTTTCGCCGGCTACGCGCGCATCACCACCATCGGCGAGGAGGTCCGCGATCCAGCAAAAACCATTCCCCGCGCCGTCCCGCTGGCGCTGGGTATCACTCTGGTCGTCTACGTGCTGGTGGCCACCGCGGTGCTCGCCCAACTCGGCAGCGCCGGGGTGGCGTCGGCGGTCGCGCCGCTGTCGGAGGCGGTGCGCGCAGCCGGCTTCCCGGGTCTGGTGCCGGTCGTCAGCGTCGGCGCCGCGGTCGGCGCGCTGGGCGCCCTGTTGGCGCTGCTGTTGGGCGTTTCGCGGACCACCCTGGCCATGGCCCGAGACCGTCACCTGCCACCTGCCCTGGCGGCGGTCCATCCGCGTCACCGCACGCCGCACCGCGCGGAGCTCGCCGTCGGCCTCACCGTCGCGCTGCTCGCCGCCGTCGTCGATGTGCGCAACGCAATCGGCTTCTCGTCATTCGCCGTACTGCTCTACTACGCCATCGCCAATGCATCAGCCCTGGTTGTCGGAGCCCGGCTACTTCCCGCGATCGGTCTCGTCGGCTGCCTGACGCTGGCCGTCACGCTGCCGGCCACCGCTGTCCTGACGGGGACGGCGGTGGTTCTGATCGGCATGGTCACCTACGCGGTGCAGGTCCGACGCGTCCGCTAATCCGTCGCTCCGGTGTGGTCCGGCCAGAGTGGTCGGGCCAGAGTTCGCGTTTGGGTTCGTGGCGGCCGGGCACTAAGATGAGAAAGCTGCCCGGGAGTGATGGACAGTCGTTCGTCCCCGGTCCTGCGGGAGCGGCGCAGCAAAGACTTCGCCTGAGACCCCGAATGGCGTTTGCGATTCCCGAGTGAAGGATCGCCACGTGCACCGTCTGAGCTGCGATTGCACGTGCGCGAGAAACGGATAAGAAAGGCTGCATGACTTCCACCAGCACCGACAATTCCGAACTCCTGTTGCGCGAGCAGAACTACGGCGAGGACCCGCTGGCCGACCGGGACACCGACCTCTACCGCGGTGAATACGTGATGAGCTTCGTCGAAAAATGGGACGAGCTGATCGACTGGGACGCCCGAGCCCAGTCCGAGGGCAAATTCTTCATCGATGTGCTGCGCGACCGCGGCAAGAGCAGCGTTCTGGACGTCGCGAGCGGCACCGGCTTCCACTCCGTACGACTCACCAGCGCAGGATTCGACGTGACGAGTGCGGACGGATCGGCCGCCATGCTGGCCAAGGCGTTCGAGAACGGCAAGAAGCGGGGCCTGATCCTCAAGACCATGCAGGCCGACTGGCGGCAACTGAACAAGAGCATTCAGGGCAAGTACGACGCCATCATCTGCCTCGGCAACTCCTTCACCCACCTGCACGACGAGCAGGATCGGCGCCGGGCGCTCGCCGAGTTCTACGCCGCGCTTCGTCACGACGGCATCTTGATACTCGACCAGCGCAACTACGACGAGATGCTCGACCATGGCTTCACGTCGCAGCACAAGTACTACTACTGCGGGGATCGGGTCACCGCGGAGCCCGAACACGTCGACGACGGACTGGCCCGATTCAAGTACACATTTCCCGACGGGGCCGAGTACACGCTGAACATGTTCCCGCTGCGGAAGAACTACCTCCAACGGCTGATGCGCGAGGCCGGGTTCGAACGCGTCCGCACCTACGGCGATTTCCAGGAGACCTACCAGGAGAACGAACCCGACTTCTTCGTGCACGTCGCGGAGAAGTCAGTGGAGACGACGGCCGGCGGCGGCGGGGTCACCGAAGAAGCCGAGACCTACTACGACAGCGACGACGCCGACAACTTCTATTCGGCGGTCTGGGGCGGGGAGGACATCCACGTCGGGTGCTACGAGAACACCCGCGACATCGCCACGGCGAGCATCGAGACGGTCGAGCGCATGGCGGGCACGCTGTCGAGTCTGGACGTCTCAAGCGTGGTTGTGGACCTGGGCGCGGGTTACGGCGGATCGGCACGCCGCCTGGCCGGCTCGCGCAGCTGCAGCGTCCACTGCGTAAACATCTCGCAGACGCAGAACGACACCAACCGGACCAAGAACCACAACGAAGGCTTGGACCGGTTGGTCAGTGTCATCCACGCCAGCTTCGACGAGGTCCCGTTACCCAGCGAGAGCGCCGACGTGGTCTGGTCCCAAGACGCCTTCCTGCACGCTCCCGACCGGCACAAGGTGATCGAGGAGGCCTTCCGCCTACTCAAGCCCGGGGGCGAGCTCGTGTTCACCGATCCGATGCAGGCCGACGACGTGCCCGAGGGTGTGCTGCAGCCGGTCTACGACCGACTCAACCTGCAGGACCTCGGCTCGATGCGGTTCTACCGCGAGGTGGCCCAGGCGGTCGGGTTCGAGGTGCTCGACCAGATCGACCTGGTACACAACCTGCGGACCCACTACGACCGGGTGCGCGAAGAGCTGGAGTCGCGGCGCGCCGAGCTGGAGCAGAAGTCCTCTGCGCAGTATCTGGACAAGATGGTGTTCGGCCTGCGCAACTGGGTGAACGCCGCCGACGACGGTCACCTCGCCTGGGGCATCCAGCGGTTCCGCAAACCGAGCTGACCCACCGGCTATCCGCAGCTCATGACTCAGTCAGCTGGTGGCGGGTGCGGTCTTCGCGGACAGGTATCCCGTTACGGCCACGCTGGTCCTGCGCGTACAGGCCCACCACGTAGGCCACGCCGCCACCAAGGATCTGCATCGCTGTCTGGTCGATGTTGTCGAGCGTATCGGTGTCCTTGTGGTAGTCCGAGTCGAACGGTTCGCCGGCCTGACCGCCCCACAACTCGACCTGCCGGGCGGACTTCTCCTCTCCAGCACCGGAGAACAGGCCCCCAGCCGGGATTCCCGACTTCGTGAACGCGTCGTAGTCGGACCTGCCGTCGAACGCGGTGTCCTCGGCGGGTTTGCCCTCGCGTTCGAGGTAGGCCACCAGGGTCCGCTCGATTCCCGCCGAACCTTCCCGAATCCGGGGGACGCCCTGCCGCGCGCCGATCTTGGTCGACTGGTCGCCGTCGTAGGTGAAATACCCGGGATTGGGCGAGCCGAGCATGTCGAAATTGAGGTACAACGCGATGTCCTTGAGCGCGTCGGGATCCAGGGACTCGACGTAGTCGCTTGAACCGAAGAGTCCGTACTCCTCGGCCCCCCAGAGCCCGAATCTCACAGCATTGCGGACCGGGGGCGAACTTCCCAGCTGCAATGCGGTTTCCAGCACCGCCGCTACTCCGGACCCGTTGTCATTGATGCCGGGCCCCTCGGCCACGCTGTCCAGATGCGCACCGACCATCACGATGTCGCTGGTCGAACCGGTCGCGGTCTGCGCGATGACGTTGCGGGTCTTTTCGACGCGGACACCGGCATTGAGCGTGATCGTCACCGGTGCGCCCTGCTGTCCGCGCAATTGCGCTCCCGCAGCCTTGGTGACGCTGATGACCGGAACCTTCACCTCGGTGTCACGCCCCAGGGTGCCGCCCATCTCGTCACCGTCCTGGTTGTTCGCGACAATCACCGCCGCCGCGCCGCGTTCGGCGGCGACTGCCTGCTTCGCGGCGAACGGGCATGCACCGCGGTCGACCAACACAACCGCACCTTCGACCGGCAAACCGTCATAGTCGCCGACCGTGCACCCCGGAGTGTCCTCGGCTGGGGCGACTACCAGGGGCCCGGTCACACCCTCGGAGCCCATGGCCTCGGTTCCGATGGTGAAATCCAGCGGTCTGGCGGTCACGGTTTCGCCCGCGACCGTCAGCGCGGGCTCATCCGACCAGGACAGGCGCACCTCGAACTCCGGCGTTTGGACCTCGAAGCCCTTGTCCCTCAGGGCGTTGGCGACGTAGTCCACGCTGGCGGCATACCCTTGGGTGCCGAGCGCACGGTTGCCGTCATGGGCGTCGGCGATCTCCTGGAACTCGCCGAGGTGGGCCATCAGGGCGTCGATCGTGACCTGCTCCCGAAGCATTTCGGCAAATTCAACCGCAGCCGCCGGGTTCTCGGCCGGTTGCGGCGCGGGACGGTTCACGAGACCGCATCCGCTCAGCCCAGCCGCGGCGACAACCAGGACAGTCGTCATCATTGCGATCGCCGAACTGAGGGGCGCCGCGCGTCGTATCCGTCTCACGCCACCACGTTAGCGCGAGTCCAGATAGTCCAAGACGGCGTCAGCGGCCCACCCCGGTTCTTCGATCTGCAGAAAGTGACCCGCCGATGGCATGGTCAGCGCCCGACTGCCCGGTGGCAACACCTTGTCGATCTGGTCGGCGTACCCGGCGATCATTGCGCCATCCTGGCCTCCCTGCAGGTGCAGGATCGGCACCCGCGGCAGTTCGAAGCGCCACTTGTGCAACTCGGCGTAGGGCGGCGCGGGACGGCCGGGACGGGCCAGCGCGCGGTAGTAACCGACAGCCGCCCGGCGGTGGGTGAGACTCGGCAGCGCGGCCAACGCGGCATCCACCTCGGCGTCGGTCGGATAACGGGGTGGACCCCAGTCTCGCCACAGCCTCGGGATGACCCGGGGCAGCAGCCGTTCCGGCAGACCGGGCAGCTGAAAGAACATCATGTACCAGCTGTTGCGCAGCTGCCGCGGAATCATCCGCAGTTGACGAACGATGGGGCCACGCGTGCGCTGGAGCGCGGCAACCGGCGGCACCGCCATCGAGACGTGGACGGCGAACGGTGACTCCGGATACGCCGCGATAGCGGTGCTCGTGAGGGCACCCCAGTCGTGTCCGATGAGAACCGCATCCGACGGCGCCCCCAGTTCCCGGTAGACGGCCAAGGCGTCGTACATCAACGCGCCGATGTGATAGTCACAGTCGGCGGCAGGACCGGTCGGTGCATATCCACGCAAAAAGGGCGCGACCACCCGCATACCCCGCTCGGCGAGTAGCGGCGCCATATTGCGCCAACCCCACGCACTGTCGGGGAAGCCGTGCAGGCACAAGATGAGTCGGCCGTCGGCGGGCCCCCAGGACAGCGCCGCGACGTCCAGGTGCGGGAGCTTCAGCACCAAGGTTTCAGGCATCACAGCGCGGGGCTGGAGGCTTGCGCCCAGAATCGTTTCGGGATGCGACCCGCCCGGCGGGCCAGGTAGCCTCCCGTGACCGCGGCGGCCATCGCCGCGGCCATCGTCGCCGGATCAGCGGCACGGGTGACGGCGCTTGCCAACAGCACGGCGTCACAGCCCAGTTCCATCGCCAGCGCGGCATCGCTGGCGGTGCCGATGCCCGCGTCGAGAATCACCGGCACGGAAGCCTGCTCGACGATCATCTCGATGTTGTTCGGGTTGGCTATGCCCAGCCCGGTACCTATCGGCGACCCGAGCGGCATGACCGCGGCGCAGCCGGTAGCTTCCAAACGGCGGGCGAGAACCGGATCATCGTTGGTGTAGGGCAGCACGACGAAGCCGTCGTCAACCAGTTGTTCTGCGGCCCTGATCAATTCCACTGCATCGGGCAGCAGTGTCCGTTCGTCGGCGATGACCTCTAGCTTGACCCAATTCGTCTGCAGCGCTTCGCGAGCCAACTGTGCGGTGAAAACCGCTTCTGCCGCCCCGCGGCAGCCGGCCGTGTTCGGCAACGGTGTGATACCAACCCGGGACAGCAGATCGAGCACGCCGGTGCCGCCTTCGGCATCGACCCTGCGCATCGCGACCGTGGTCAGCTCGGTCTCCGCGGCGATCAATGCCGCCTCCAGCACCGCGAGGTTGGTCGCGCCGCCGGTACCGAGGATCAGCCTGGAGCCGAACTCCCGCCCCGCGATGTTCAGCTTGCCCGTTGTCAGATCAGCCACCCTGCACCGCCGTAACCACCTCGACTTTTACTCCATCGGTAAGCGGAGTGTGCCACTGAGACCGTGGTATCACCGACCAGTCGAGCGCGACGGCGATCCCCTTCTCCGGGAATCCGAGCAGCGCCAGGAGACCCCCGACCGTCATCCGCTCATCGACCTCCACGACTTCTGCGTTGACGATCACCTTCATCGGGCCACCGCTCGTCTCAAATCCTCGGCCGTTCGCAGCTCCTCGGCCTCGGCAAGCGGCGCACCGCGAAGCTCTGCGACGATCGCCTCGGCGGTCCATGGCGCCAACAGGAATCCGGATCGCCCGTGGCCCGCGGCCACCAGTGTGCGCTCATCGAGTCTGCCGACCAGCGGGAGTGTATCGGTGGTCGTCGGCCTCAGCCCGGCGGCGCACTCGGCGAATTCGTACTCCCCCAACCCGGGCAACACCGCGCAGGCGTCATCGAGCAATTCGCGTACACCCGAGACGGCGGGAGCGGTGTCTCGGCCGTGTTCGTACTGCGTCGCGCCGACGACCACGCCATCGGCCCTGGGAACCAGATACACCTGGCGCCCATGGACCCGCGCGCGGATCACGCGCTGCGGCAACGGCATACACCCTCGGCGCCAACGCAACCGCAGCACCTCGCCTTTCACCGGACGGACCGGGAGCCCGGGCCATAGTGCGGGCGCGTCAATTCCGTTGGCAATCACGACGGTATCGGCGGCATGGGCCTCGGCCAGGTCACACACCGGTCGATCCCACGCGACGTCGAGGCGTTGGCAGTGCGCGGCAAGCGCGTCGACGACCTTCCGATTGTCCACCGCCAGCTCGGTCTCGGCGATGAAGCCATGTCGAATACCCTGGGCAAGAAGGGGTTCCGCATCACGAGCGGTGCTAGTAGGCGTCACGGGATGGCCCTGACCAGACAGCCACTCGCCGACGGTTTTCAGATCTGCGACGTCGGCCCGATCTACGGCGACGACCAGCGACCCCCGGGCTGTCACGACCTCGGGCGGCAGTCCCTCCAGGAATCCCCGGTGCCACAGCTCAAGGGAGGCCAGGCCAAGCCGGAGCATGCGCTCCTCTCCGGGCCAGCCCTCGCTATGCGGCGCGAGCATTCCTCCGGCGACCCAGGACGCCCCGCGCTGCCGGCTGTCGCGATGCACCCGGACCGCCAAGCCGTCCTGGGCGGCACGCCGCGCGATGGCGAGCCCGATGACACCACCGCCGATGACGGCGAGATCCGCTCTGGCCCTGCCTGTCCTCGGCACTTCGCTGCTCCCTTCGCCGGCATGACCCGAGTTAACAGCCTACGTCGGCACGGGGTTAGCGTTCGCGGTGTGAGTCACTCCGCACCCCGGGCCAGGCTGGCATCGGCGAAGTTGTACCTCTGCACTGATGCCCGGCGCTAACGTGACGACCTGGCGGAGTTCGCCGAAGCGGCGCTGGCCGGTGGCGTCGACATCATCCAGCTGAGAGACAAGGGATCGCTCGGCGAGCAGCGATTCGGCCCCCTGGAGGCGCGCGACGAGCTGGCCGCCCTCGAGATCCTCAGCGATGCGGCCCGCCGCCACGACGCACTACTGGCCGTCAACGACCGCGCCGACATCGCGCTCGCCGCCCGTTCCGACATACTCCACCTGGGCCAGGATGATCTTCCGCCGCCGGTCGCGCGAGACATCCTCGGCGACACCATCCTGGGCCGATCCACCCACGATGTCGACCAGGTGAAGGCCGCGATGGCACCTGTACCGAACAGTCCGGACTACTTCTGTGTGGGACCGTGCTGGCCCACACCCACCAAGCCGGGCCGACCGGCACCCGGCCTCGAACTGGTCCGCCACGCTCGCACGATCGTGGACGAGACCGGATCCGACAAGCCCTGGTTCGCAATCGGCGGAATCAGCCACGCTCGGGTACCCGATGTCGTCGCCGCCGGGGCCCGCCGCATCGTCGTGGTCCGCGCTATCACCGCCGCCGACGATCCGAAGGCGGCAGCGCGGCAGCTGACCGAGCTGCTCAGCTCTCGGCGATGACCGTCAGCGGGATGGCCGCCGCGACGCTGCGCAGCCGCTCCCAGCTCGCGGCGAAGCCCGGGTGCAGCGGCAGGTCTGCCACCTTGTCCTCGTCCACCCAGCGCAATTCGGCGCTCTCGCGGTTGGGGACCGTCTTCAGCAGCGCGCCAGCATCGGCGATGACGGTGGTGTAGGTCCACCCGGCAACGGCGGCGGTGACCAGCACGCTGCGCACCGTCAGCTGATCGGCGAGCAAACCGGCCTCCTCCTGCGCTTCGCGCACCGCGGCCTGTTCGGGTGTCTCGTGGCTGTCGCGCGCTCCGCCGGGAAGTCCCCAGGTCCCGCCCTGATGGCTCCATTGCGCCCGATGCTGGAGCAGCACCGCGGCCGATCCGTCCGGGCGACGCGCACGCAGCAGTAACCCCGCTGCGCCGTGCCTGCCCCAATACGCGGTCCCGTCTGCTGACACCACCCAACCGTCACCATCCCCGCGCACACGTTCAGGATAGGGAACAGGCGGCGACACCGGGGAAGTCACAGTGCTTGATTCCGCACCGGCCGGGCAGGTAGCTCTTAGACTTCTTTTATAGAGTGGGTTCAGTCGTTACGAGCCGGAGAGATCGATATCACAATGAGGTCCGCGCAAACGTGACTGTGGAGTTGGCGCATCCCTCAACCGAACCGCTTGCGTCCCGGTCACCGACAACCCCGGCGCGTTCGCGTTGGTGGTTCCTCTGGACGACGCCGGGGCGCATCCTGAGCATCGGCTTCGTCCTGGCCGCACTGGTGGCCGGGAGTGCATTCGCGACCTCGACGACCATCAACGACCGGCAGGGGGCGCTGACCACGGTCCTCGATCACACCGAGCCGCTGTCCTTCGCCGCCGGGCAGCTCTACACCACACTGTCTGTTGCTGACGCCGCCGCCACCACCGCGTTCATCGCCGGCGTAGAGCCCCGCGACGTGCGACGACGCTACGAGCAGGCGATCACCGACGCCGCAGTCGCGGCGACCCGCGCCGCCAGCGGACTGACCGACGAGACACTGGTCCAGCTTCTCAGCCGAATCAATGCCAGGTTGGCCGTGTATACCGGGTTGATCGAGACCGCACGAACCAACAACCAGGCGGGCAACCCGGTCGGTGCGTCGTACCTGTCCGAGGCGTCTTCACAGATGCAGCAGCTGATACTGCCCGATGCACAGCGGCTCTATGAGGCGGTCTCCGCGCGGGTGGACGCCGAGACCACCGCCTCGACCCGGATTCCGACTCCGGTGATTCTGGTTGTGCTGTCAACCCTGCTGTTCGGGGTTTTCGCCAACCGATGGCTGGCCAAGCGCACCCGAAGACGGGTCAACATCGGATTCGTCGCCGGCGGGTTGGCGGTGCTGATCATGTTGATGTGGGTCGGCACGGCGCTGGTGATCTCGACCGTCGACAGCCGCAGCGCAAAGGAGACGGCGGCCGAGTCGCTCAAAACGGTGACCAACCTGGCGATCACCGCCCAGCAGGCACGGGCCGACGAAACCCTGTCACTGATCCGGCGTGACGACGAAAACGTCCGTAAGCAGTCCTATTACCAGCGAATTGACCAGATGAAGCAACAGCTGGCCCATTACCTCGCCCAAGATGATGCGATCGACAAGACCGACCTTGTCGACGCCGACCAGCTACTCGAACGATGGCGTGCCGCCGACGACCGGATCACCGCCTACATCGCGGTCGGCAACTACCAGGCCGCGACGCAGGTCGCGCTGGGTGACGGTGAGGATGACGCCACACCCGCCTTCAACAAGTTGGACGAGGCGTTGGCCGAGGGCATCGAGCAGAGTCGCAGCCAGTTGCGTTCCGAAATCGTCAACGCGCGTCGGGTGCTCTCCGGAGCTACGGTCGGGGCCGCAGCCCTGAGTGTCGTCGCGGCCATCGCCGTGGCGTTGGGGATATGGCCAAGACTGAGTGAGTACCGGTGATGAGCGCTTGCGCGAAGAACAGCAGGCCCGATGAGCGCTTGCGCGAAGAACAGCAGGCCCGATGAGCGCTTGGGCGAGAGGATCAGGCGCCGCCCTCATGGCGGCGCTGTTGCTGCTGAGCGGGTGCGCGCGGGTGGAACCACTGGACCCCACGCCCGGGGTCACGCTTTCCCCCCCGACGCCGGCGGGGATGGAAGAGCTGCGACCGGAGGTGGCCCGCACACCTGCCCCCGATAAAGATGACTGCGACCTGACCGCCAGCCTTCGCCCGTTCGACACCGAGGCCGAGGCCCAGGAAGCCGTCGCCGACATCAAAGCTCGCGGACGGTTGATCGTCGGGCTCGATATCGGCAGCAACCTGTTCAGCTTCCGTGACCCGATCACCGGCGAGATCACCGGTTTCGACGTCGACATTGCCGGCGAGATCGCCCGCGACATCTTCGGGACGCCGTCACAGGTGGAGTACCGAATACTCTCTTCGGAAGACCGCGTCGAGGCGTTGCAGAACAATGAGGTCGACGTGGTCGTCAAGACGATGACCATCACCTGTGCACGTAAGAAGCTGGTGAACTTCTCCACGGTGTATCTGATGGCCAACCAGCGAATCCTGGTTCCACGCGATTCGTCGATCAATGGCCCGGAAGACCTGTCGGGCAAGCAGGTCTGCGTCGCGAAGGGCACGACCTCACTGGAACGCATTCAGGAAATCAACCCACCGCCACTCATCGTCGGAGTGGTCACGTGGGCCGACTGCCTGGTCGCGTTGCAGCAGCGCCAGGTCGACGCGGTCAGCACCGACGACTTGATCCTGGCTGGACTGGTGGCACAGGACCCCTATCTGCGCCTTGTCGGGCCATCGCTGAACGCCGAGCAGTACGGCATCGGCATCAATCTGGAGAACACCGGGCTGGTGCGGTTCGTCAACGGAACGCTGGAGCGCATCCGTCGGGATGGCACCTGGAACACCTTGTACCGCAAATGGTTGACGGTGCTGGGACCCGCCCCGTCCGCGCCGGAGCCGAGGTATTCGGACTGATGACCGACTACGAGGAAGGCACAGACGCCACAGACGATCCTGGAACCCAGCCCGCTGGTTACTCCGACCTTGTCGAACACGACGGTGATTCGGTTTCGACGATGCGCCCGATGTCCACCCAGGCGGTATTCCGCCCGAATTTCGACGACGACGACGGCGACTCGCAGCCGATCACCGATACCGAACCACAGGAGCAGTCGACAGCGCTGACCCGCACGGTGTCAGCCACCCGGCGACTGGGCGGCGGCCTGGTGGAGATCCCGCGGGTGCCCGAGGTGGACCCGTTGGCCGCGCTGATGAGCAATCCGGTCGTTGCAGAGTCGAAGCGGTTCTGCTGGAACTGTGGGCGGGCAGTCAGCCGATCATCGGCGGGCGCGCCCGCGAAGTCGGAGGGCTCATGCCCGCACTGCGGCAGCGAGTATTCGTTTCTGCCGCAACTGTCCGACGGCGATATCGTCGCCGACCAGTACGAGATCAAGGGCTGCATCGCGCACGGCGGTCTGGGGTGGGTGTATCTGGCGTTCGATAAGAACGTCAACGACCGTCCGGTGGTGCTCAAGGGTCTCGTGCATTCCGGTGACGCCGAGGCCCAGGCGATCGCGATGGCAGAGCGTCAGTTCCTCGCCGAGGTGACCCACCCGGGGATCGTGAAAATCTTCAACTTCGTGGAACACGACGACAGGCACGGTAGCCCGGTCGGCTACATCGTCATGGAGTTCTTCGGCGGCTCGTCGCTCAAGCAGGCCACCCGTCGCGGGAGGCCCAAGGACGCGCGGCTGCCGGTGGCCGAAGCCATTGGTTTCATGCTCGAAATCCTTCCCGCGCTCGGTTATCTGCACGCAAACGGACTGGTCTACAACGACCTCAAGCCCGAGAACATCATGGTGACCGAGGACCAACTCAAACTCATCGACCTCGGAGCGGTCTCCACGGTCAACTCGTTCGGGTACCTCTACGGGACGCCCGGCTATCAGGCGCCCGAAATCGTGCGCACCGGTCCCACCGTCGCCAGCGACATCTACACGGTGGGCCGCACCTTGGCAGCGCTGACTTTGCATCTGCGCACCCGCAACGGCCGCTACGTGGACGGCCTACCCGAGGACGATCCGGTGCTGGCCGAGTACGACTCGTTCAGCCGGCTGCTGCACCGCGCGATTGATCCCGACCCTCGGCGCCGGTTCCAGAGCGCCGAGGAGATGACCGGCCAGCTGATGGGGGTGCTGCGTGAGGTCGTGGCCCAGGACACCGGGGTGCCTCGGCCCGGGCTGTCGACGGCGTTCAGCCGGTCGCGATCGACTTTCGGGACCGACCTCCACGTGGCACACACCGACGTCTATCTCGACGGTCAAGTCCACTCGGAGAAGCTCACCGCCCTGGAGATCGTCAAGGCACTTCAGGTTCCGCTGGTAGACCCGAACGATGTCGGCGCAACCTTGCTGTCCGCGATAGTTTTGAGTGAGCCTGTGCAGACACTGGATTCATTGCGCGCCGCCCGCCACGGAACGCTGGATTCCGAGGGGGTCGACCTCAGCCAATCCCTTGAGCTTCCGTTGATGGAGGCGCGCGCGTTGCTGGACCTCGGTGACGTCGCCAAGGCCACCCGAAAGCTCGATGACCTCGCCGACCGGTTCGGCCGACCCTGGCGGTTGGTCTGGTTCCGTGCCGTCTCCGAGCTGCTCACCGCGGACTATGCCTCGGCGACAAAACATTTCACCGAGGTGCTCGACACTCTTCCCGGCAAGCTGGCACCCAAACTCACGCTGGCCGCCACCGCCGAACTGGCCGGAGATCCCGACGAACGCAAGTTCTACAACACCGTGTGGTCCACCGACCGTGGCGTCATCTCGGCCAGTTTCGGCCTGGCACGTGCCCAATCGGCCGCCGGCGAACGCGACGCCGCGGTCCGTACCCTCGACGAAACCGGCCACGTCAAGGCATTTCACGACCGCCCGGCTGACGAGCG
>Ga0114921_10000138_pt1 | contig 29565 bp, 23 predicted proteins | sample BentaG_FD_87016 | JGI IMG/M metagenome (GOLD analysis project Ga0114921, IMG submission 87016) | Deep subsurface microbial communities from South Atlantic Ocean to uncover new lineages of life (NeLLi) - Benguela_00093 metaG | ecosystem: Environmental > Aquatic > Marine > Oceanic > Sediment ... | reverse complement strand
TTCTATACTGCGTATGTTTTGTACGAAGTCCCATGCGCTTTGAATGTCCATTGCAAAGAAATAAAATCCAATATCAAAATCTGCTTGTTGGAAAGTGTAACCTAGGAATGCTGGTAAGACTGTATCACTCATAGAAGTCTTAGATAGTTCTTGATAGACCTCAGTATCCTTTGTTGGTGCAATATCAAGTTTAACTGTGAAAAGAGGAAATTCAACTGTCTTTTCTTGATCCGGATACGAATCTTTGAAATCTGCGAGACTGAATTTAGCTAGCCCTTTGAAAGACGTTATAGGATACACCATAATTTCTCGAAGCTCTTTTATACTACGAATTCTCTGCAAAATATAATCGTTTAACAAATCCACATCGTCTGCTTGAATCATTATTTCTAGATCTGCTGATTCAAAGATTTGCCCAATAAGTAAAGGTACTACATGTTCTGTTCTTGATAGACTTTTTAATAGAAGTTCGTAGGCGAGTTTATCGTAACCAGCTTCAACATCACATACAGCCATAAACAGAGTCATTAGTAATCACCCCAATTAATTCTGTCTGTCCAATGTTCTAAATATACTTCTACTATAACTTTGGGTAAAATTTAGGTATATTCAGGAAACACCTTATCCAAAAGGAGAAAATAGAGGCATATATATTTTTTCTGTATATTTATTAGTACATTTTGTACCTATCTATCGGGCTTATCGTCATCCATTTACACTAAATAAATTCGCTACAATTTGAAGGCCGTTTAATAACTTATTGTTATTTCACAAACGATATCTAGCAGAAAAACTAATATACATAGATTATGCCTTGGAGTAATGGAGAATTTCTTTTCTGAAATCTAAGTAAGGCATTTGTTAGTGTGGTAAAATTGATGCATTTGCCTAGCCCAAAAGACATTCGTCGAATGCGTAAACGATTAGGTCTTACACAAACAGATCTTGCCCAACGAGCTAACGTATCCCAATCTTTAATTGCAAGGATTGAGTCAGGATCTGTTGATCCACGGCTTTCAACCCTTAGAAGGATTCTAGAGGCATTAGAGCAATCTACGAAGGAACAAAGAGATACTACCGCAGAAGATATCATGTGTCAAACGGTTATTTCAATAGGACCAGACGACCTCCTTGCACATGCATCCGAACTTATGAGAGAAAATGCGGTATCCCAACTCCCAGTAATTGACAAAGGTAAACAGATTGGTGCTATTGTTGAGACGTCAATCGTAAGTGAAATTATTGATTCTCCAAAAGCTCTTAATAAAAAGGTAAAAGAAGTGATGGGCGTTCAATTACCTACCGTCGATCCAAAGGCAAACGTAGAGGATGTTTATAAGTTAATTAAAGAAGGACACCCAGCAATATTAGTTGAACAGGAAGGGAACATTTTAGGAATTATTACTAAAATTGATTTGATTAGTTATCACTTTAAATGGCCACCTGTAGGACCTACACAATGATGATGATTGACTTTATTTCTCAAGATGATAGTTCAGGTGGCAAGAAATTGAAAAAAAACATAACAACGATTAAACAGACTCTTCTAGTAAATTAAGGGACGCATTTAACTTCTCTTGATTTTCTACACGGTATTCAAAACTATTTCCCCTTCTAGTAGGTCTTCTTTCAAGAATCTCTTTCTCCAAAAGTCTTTTCATGTTTTGCGAAATAGTAGCTTGCGCTATTTCCTCTTTGAATTCTCTTTCATATTCTTCCTTAACCTCTGCTGTCGTGTGCCAACCAACTGTCAATTTACTCAAAATGAGTTTTATCTTATCCACCACTTTAAAGGATGAGAGAACATCATCTTGAGGTCTCACGGTTGCTGTTGCTGATTGCTTGGATTCTACTGTGTACAATTGTTCAACTAATCCTGCTAGATCGGTCTTTCCAATTTGTTCGATTAATTTTTTAATGGGTATGTCTGCTTCTACCACAATCATTGGTTTGCCTGTTTTAGGATCTAGTTTAATTTCAAGCCTTGTCAACCATAATACCCCAGATGTTAACGCTTGTTAAGAAAAATTAGGCGTATTACCTTTAAAAAAGTCGTGTTATCAGGGTATTACCTTCATAATTAAATTTCTTACTTAGTGTCGTAATCGTTCTTCTGCCGGACTTTTTAAGTTTTTATCATGTTTACTTCACATAACATGCTTTACACTAACTTAACTTGTCAATTTTATAACCTTAAAGATCTCATAAGGGAATTAAATTATTTTAGCCATCCGTCTCATATTAACAAATCATTGTTAAATTAAATAGTTTCTTTTATTTTTCAATAAAGAACACACCCCTTTATTTCCTATGGAAAAAATGAAACCTTCACTACTTAACAGACCAAGAATTGCAATTTCATTTTAACTTGTATAAACGCTTTGCTTATGGAGATAATAACGATTTTACCTTAATCATTTGCTAATCTAATCTTTTTTAATTTTTGAAATTTCTATTATTTATTTACTCTGTTAATCTCTATCACATATTATTTCACTTAATGTAACTTCTTCATTAGAATATTTAGAACATATGTTCCAATTGATTTGCAATGATTTAAAAGAAGGCCTTCTTGCAAGAAGGCATATCGTAAAAATGGATAAGTAAAAATTTAATAAGACGAAATTAAGAACCTCGTTTTCCGACGAAAACCTTATTTTATCAGGGATCTATGCTTCTAGTTTTTGTCGAATTGTTTCTCGATGAAATTCTATATTTATTTGAGAAATTATTCGGTAAGTTTTGTCGATTTATTAGTTACATAACTGTTTTTATCGGAAATGATTAAATCTTTCTCCTCCCTACCCCTCTTCTTCTAATCGAAAATCTAATAAACGATAAGAGTAATTGAAATATATAAGAACATATGTTCTAACAAACTAGATGTTATGTTATATTATCTTTGCATAAGAAAAAATGGGGTGGGACACTCTCCTTAGAACATAAGTTCTAACATGTTGCAGATCATCCTTAAACCATTTTTATGCTTAACTGACACGTTTTATTCAAAATAATTTTCATAAATATCATTTTAATTAAAAATATATTAATTATGCTCCTTAAATAAAAATAAACTCATTTATATCGGATTAATATATAAGCTATCTGATTTGTTATGTTTCCTTAGTGTAAAACCAATTTTAGTATTTGTGTCATCTTTATTTTATATTATCTGGTTATGTCAAACCGTTTTTCAGTTATAGAATTCTAGAATGCCTTTATTTCAAAAAATACTTGGCTGCACTCGAAAGACGCCCGTCTATGTTTTATACCTTAATTCAGCATTTCATCATTAGTGAACTATGAACTTAGGAGGTCATGAATGGTGACACAGGTTCCATTAAAAGAACACGAAAAAAAACGTAGTTTGAGTGGAAATTTACATCAAAGGCAAGATAGTGATTACGAGTACTTAGGCGGAGGGCTAATTAGTCCATCTATTAAACTCGAGGAATACCTATTGAAAATATTGCAAGACGGTCCAATGACTCGGGGTGAACTTTCTGCTGTTACAGGTATACCAAGGACCACACTCTATGACACATTAGTCAAACTAATCATGCAAGAAAGAGTTGAAAGGTTTTCATCGAGCAAGCGAAAACGAGGGCGTCCAAACGTTTACTATCGTTTATTGTCTTCCTGAACTAAAAAACTCTTCCTTATATGTTCTACATTGATATCGTACAGGCTCAATTCATGAGCGATTTTAAACGCTCTTGCAACAATAACATCTGAATAACTTTGGAAATATGCTTTCAGTTTATCAAAATCCTCGTCTTGCATTAGAATGGCACTTTCACCAACTTTGTCATAACTATGTAGGATTTCTAGTAGTCCTTCCTTTCTTTGATGCTTTCTGCCACTTTTTGTATCCCACGAGTAATTGAAACCGTACAATCCTTTAGTAAACTCGACTCTTCGTGGATTCTTCTGCATGCCTTTTCGCATATCGTAGATCATTAAAACCGGGATTATTATCACCCCTTTTAGGAAGAATTTTGTTACAATAACAAGGAAACGCGAGATAATGAAATCTATGAATGATAAATTCACATAATTGTAGTATTATCAAGATACCTACTAAGATGGCATCAATATTTATAAGAAATAATGGCATTTCTTGTAGAAATAATGTAATTTGGCCTTATCCTAAAGTTACATGCATTAAATAAGGGGGCAAATAAAGTGGACCGTCAATCTACGGTTGATGCGATGTTTGATAAACACCTGGAAAAAGCGCCGCAGATATTTAAGAACAGAAATGCGCTTAGTATCCATTATGTTCCAGACGAACTCCCACATCGAGAGGAACACCTAAATAAAATGGTTTCCATCCTTGCATCCGCATTAAAGGGTGGTACACCCTCTAATATCTTCATCTACGGAAAAACAGGGACCGGAAAAACAGCAGCTGCCAAATTAGTTTTAAGATCACTAATATCCAAAGGTAGAGAAAAAAGTATTCCTCTTATCAACGCATATGTTAATTGTAATCAGATCAACACAAATTATCGGGTATTAGCACGTCTCTGCGAGGCAATTGGAATCAATGTTCCCTTCACAGGACTCCCTACTGATGAGGTCTATTCACGTTTTCGAGAAGGTTTAGATACGACTGAACAATTGTTGATTCTTATTCTTGATGAAGTAGACAAACTTGTTACTCGGAGTGGGAATGATGTCCTATATGATCTTACTCGCATGAAAGTAGATTTGAAACGAGCAGGAGTAAGTTTAATTGGGATCACCAACGACCTTAAATTTAAGGAACAATTAGATCCTAGGGTTTTAAGTAGTTTAAGTGAAGAAGAGTTATTTTTTGCTCCATATAAAGCAATTGAATTGCAAAGTATTCTAGCTCAGCGAGCAAAGATGGCATTTAAAACAGATGTTTTAGATTATGGTGTCATTAACTTATGTGCGGCAATTGCGGCTAGGGAACATGGAGATGCAAGACGCGCTTTAGATTTGCTAAGAGTAAGTGGTGAATTTGCTGAACGCAAAAAACTTAACAAGGTAACTGAGGAACTTGTAAAACAAGCAAGAAAACGTATTGAGCAGGCTACCGTTGACAAATTCTTAAAGACACTTCCAATCCAGTCCAAGACAGTTCTGCATTGCATTTATTTGTTAGAAGTCAATGGAAAAAAAGAGATCTTTAGCGGCGATGTCTATGATGTATATGCCGAAATCTGTGGGATTGTAGGCCTAGATAGATTAACACAACGGCGAATCAGCGATTTCATTAATGAACTCATTATGCATGGGATTATTGCTGCGCAAGAAATTAGCCGAGGACGGTACGGACGCACTAGAAGAATAAAATTGAGTATTCCTCCCGAACAGGTGAAAAGTGTATTAGAAGAAGAGGATACGACGGGTAGACTAAAACAAGTAGTAGACTTCGTACCTACTTTGCTACGTCCGTAAATTAATTAAAATCAATTTCAGTTACATGGCCTGTTTTGAGATTAACAATGGGAACGCGGCCAGGCGTTGGATTTATATTTATTCTTTTTTGGTAGTTTGTTTGCGCTTGAAAAGCCCCTGAATTGATTACTGTGACCCCTCGATATACAGTTGCTCCATTGGTATGTGTATGTCCCGCATGGAAGATATCTGGTATCTCGTCAATGACTAAGAAGTCAGTTTCATGGGCTAATGTAGTCTTTCCACCCCAGCGCGGAGCTAGATGTCTTGCTCGCAATAGCACTACCATAGCTGAATCCGGAGCTTTAGTTTCAATAGTAGGAATGCTTTCAACTACATCATCAAGAGATCTGCCATGATCAAGAAGAACTTTTATGTTGTGGAGTTTAATGTATGCGGGGCTGCCCAGAACTTGCACATTTGACATTTCATACAATTTTTCTGCAAATTCTTTGGGAACCGGTGGTTGTGGTAAAGCTTGGCGTGTTGCATCATGGTTTCCAGGAATTATGATTATTTCAATATGATCGGGCACTTGTTCGAGGAGTTTGCTTACCTCATCATATTGCTGGTAGATATCCTTTATGCTTAATTCTTCTTCTTGGTTTGGAAAGATTCCTATGCCTTCAACAATATCTCCAGCAATTAACAAGTATTTTATACTTCTACCCAGTGTTCTCGCTCTTTTATCTCCCACTTCTCCCTTTAACCATAATGTAAATTGATGAAAGACGTCATCTAAGAATTTCACAGATCCTACATGTAAATCTGAAATTAGCGCTGCACATATAGGAATTGGCGCCCCCTTCCACTTATGAGTTGTGGGAATCTCTGGAAGGAGTATATCTTTTACCAAGAACACCTTGTTACGCATAGCACCATGAATGCAAATCACTTGATCATCTAATAATAGCTCAGCTTTTCGCACTAAGTTATCCTCTTTTGTAGGAACAATTAATTGGAGTGTTCCTGTAGGATCGTCAAGTTCTAAAAAATATCCTCCCTTTTTTGTCTCCCTTTTTGAAGCCACCATTCCTATAATGTGGAAGTCTACCCATTCGTCTGAACTATGCAATTCAGTTATTGGAACGTAATTTTGTGTATCGCTCCGTTCTAGAAGGAGGTTTTTGAGTTTATCATATCTAGACTGAAAAAGGTTTGTTAAATTTTCAATTGGGATTTTTGAAGCAGTTCTTGTAGTGTTCGGTGTCTTTATTATCGTAATGTCTGCCTCAACTTCCTTTGCATCTATTAAATTTTTTTCTGTAGCATTTCGGAGCATATCTCTTTTAATAACAGGTGTTGCTCTTTCAAAATCCCGTTTAAATATATTTGTTCCTATTGAACGCTTTTTTCCTTTAATTAATGGTTCTATAGAATTTAGGAACTCCTTTGTAATTACTAATGGGCTCTTGGATAATTGATTCGCAGTATCAATAATTTGTTTAATTAGAATTTCTGGTTGCTCTTTTGACATTAAAAGGTCAAGAACATCTGAACCAACTTGATATCCTGAACAAATGAATTCTTTCAAAAATTCTGTAGCTTTGGACTTTGTACGAGTGGTCATCCTGACAAGTTGCTCCTTTATTCTTGATTTGTAATGGTTTTCGAGAGTTATAATCTTTTCTTCATTTATAAGATTCTCCGACAAAAAATGTCCTATGGGACTATTTCATTCAGAAACCAGATCTGCTACGTCGAGAGCTATTTCGCTGATAATATCCTCGATCTCCAAAATGTCTTTTAGATCTAAGAATAAATCTATCGGTTGCTTAGGTGTTTGTTTTACAAGGATTGCTTCTAACTTTTCATATTGTTTTAGAAATTGCTTTCGCATTGCAAGAATTTTATCCGCAAGAACAGAATCCTTTTTCAAAACTGCGTTAAATGCCTGTTGATGCATTTTGACAACAAATTCATTCAGCGATTTAAATGGCTCGAAAATCTGTTTATAATCTGCCCGCTTATATGATTCTAATGAAAAAACTTTTTCGGCTATCTCAACAGCACGATCTGCTAGACTTTCTAGACTTTTTGCAAGTACTCGATAGTCCAGACATTCAACTGGGGTTACATTCATTCTTTCAGAAAGAGATGGATTTTGAATAACCGCCCTAAGTTGTCTTACAGCCAAAAAATAGAATCGATCAACTTCATCATCACGGTCGATCACGTTTTGTGCTAACTTAATATCATTGTCAAAAAACGCGATAAACGAGTCCTTATGCATCTTGTTTGCGAGTAAATAAATTCTTCGTAATGTTTGATCAATTTGAACTCCTGTAGGCGCAATTAAAGCTTGAAGAACAATTTCAGTTGAGCTCTCCTCAACAATCTCAACACCGACCAATCGACGTACGATTTTCATAACATTTTCACGTTCTTCAGGACTAAGCCGTTTATTAGATGTCACTTTTATTTTGTCATAGCCTAGGAGATACTTTGTTAAGATTCCTCGTCTAATATTATGCTCCATTGGGATTGTAGATTCGGTAAGTTCATTAATACTCTCAACTTGAGGTGCTAGCACCAGTGAGCCATCCGCTCGTTCAATGATGTGGAGTACGTCCCCACGTTTTAGATGACGTTTCGTAACCCATTTCTTAGGTAATGAAATAAGGAAGGTTCCATCGACACCTCCAGTCTGCTGTAGTTTCCTAAGTTCCAACTATATTCACCTATCCGTTCAATAACTCATTGATGTGGAATTGTGCATATATAAAATCCGTAATTTTCTATATGCTCATATAAAAAACACTAACTTTATATGAAATTTGTTTTTTTTGGAAATTCTACAACAGATCCCTATCGCCCGAGAAAGATGAGTTAATGAATGGTTAATTCGTAGCAAAAAGGAAGCACAATTAGAACCTAAACTATTTGTATTCCCTGCAATAAATTTGCCATCAGTATAACTGTTATGAGATCTGCTGTTGTACCAGGATTAAATCTGTTTTCAGAGTCTCGCAGGCTTGTATCGAAACGGTATAGTGCCTCAGTGCCTTGCTTTGTTAAAAGACCTCCCAGATCAAGTACCTCCTTTGCTTTGTGAGATATTTGTTTTGCTGCTTCACTACCTAGTTTTCTTTGAATAAGGGTGTCTGGGGTGCTTGAAAGAAGAAATAAAAATGTGTGTACCGTTGCTGTATTTATATCCTTCGTGTACTCATATGCGTGCCTAAAAAAAGGATAACCTTTCTCCAAAGAGATTTCAAGAGCATTAACAAATTCTTTAGAGATCGTGTCCCATTCTTGAGAGATTTCCATTGTTTTAAAAAGAGTAATTTCCTTTTCTACTAGTTCATTCCACGTATCCTCATCAGTAACGTCTGGCGCATTATCAACTTTGCCTAAGCCTCCTGGCATGACAATAGAAATGGCTTTGTATAGATCGAGTGCATCTTGGACTGTTGTTGCACGAACAATTTGACCGAAATTTCTCCTTAATTCTCCTATTCCAAATTTATTTTTGTTAGTTAATGTTCCTGCAGTAGTTGCTAATGGAATCATTAGTATTAGCATGCCAAGATTTGTGTTTGGTTCATTCCACTGCTTAACATCACGAATGCCTTTCAGGATCCATCTACCAATGCCCACATCTGAGGAATTAATCTTTTTTTCTTGGAGTTTTACGCCTTGAGACGCCGCCTTTGCAATTGCTGGACCAATAGCAACTGCTCCCGCAATATAATGTTCAAATCTTGTGTCTTTAAAATTAGCGGTCCTATGTACGTTTCCGGGCTTTGGCCAGCCACTAACTTCTAATGCTGCAGCAAGTTGGGCACAACATTGAATTTTAGTGACCCATTCTTCTTCGTTCATATTACTTTTCATCCCAAAATGCCTTAGTACGGGCGAATTCCTTTTCAGCATTCCATAATGCTTTATAAAATTCCCGTTCCGAACTAATTCTTCTTGCAAGAATGCGAGATGCTGTTTGTGGACCAACTCCTCTTCCTGCTAGTGCAATAACAGCTTTTTTTCCATATGCTTCTACAAGTACTGAGGATAGACCTGCTCGATCAATTTCTTTCTTTTCTTCTTTAGATAACTTCATTTGCGCTTTTTGATGTTTTAATGCTTTTTTCAAGGCAGTATTTCTCGAAAAAACGACACCTAAAAAGACGCTTTTGCATTTTGGGCATTTTAGTTTTTCATCAGAGATGAATTTCACTTGTCTTACGCTTTCCCATTGACGACAGTGCATACAAACAAGTTTAATACGCTTTTCGTTTATTTTGTTTTTTACTGCCTCTATTAATACTGCTTCAGGCCGTGCTGACTTAACATAACTGCCCGCCTTCGCATTCCTAAGAGCTAGAAGAGAAAATGGAGATCCGTAGTCAACAGACGCTTTTTGAACGATATCAATCGTTTTGAGACCATTAGAAATTTGAGATAAAATCTTCTTTGTGTTGGGAATATCCAGTTTTTCTAACTTTATTTCTCTTAAAGTCTCTATAACTACTGTGGTATCTCTATATGTATTGAGTAATCTTTCAATAAGAGTGGAGTAAAATTCTGCTCCCTTATCGATTATTCCAAAGCGTTGTGCAACTTGGCTGAATCTCCACAAAAACAGAGATGAACGGCTTAAAGAGAGATCCAATATATGCTCTACATGTTCCGGATTTTTAAGTAACTCTGGAATGATTTTAGGATTAATACGAGTTGGTAACTGCAGTTGAATTGTATACGGTGACGAACGCATCACAACATTAGCACCCATTTCAGTAGTAAGTAACGCAGAAAGTAGTTCGCCTATTGTTTCATTGATTAGGCTACCGAAACAACAATGGATAATTATGTAATCTCCAAAGGCTTCTACCACTATTCGCTCATGTGTGGGAATTGGAACATCGCTTTTTATCTGTTGCATAATAATATTAAGTATGATTTCTTTAGCGTTAACAGAAAGTTGGTATTCATCCAGGATTTTTTTTGTTCTTTCGTCATTTCGATATGCTTTTTCTAATCTATGCCTTAATTCTCCCACCTCTTGTGCGACTTTGTATGGAACTGGAATTAATTCTCCCACCCATCCTGGAATAGCACCCGTGGGATCCGGTGCGGGTGTTACTTCAATTTTGTTTTCATTTAGATTAAGGATTTTCCAGGGACTCCCCCTAACTATGAAGACAGTACCCACTTTTGCTTTGGTTGCAACAAATTCATTATCGAGCGAGCCTAGCGGTCTATTCGTGGTTATATCATATACTAGCCAACGTTTGCCTACATCAGGAATTGTTGAAACTCTCTCATAATAAAAGAGCAGAGTCTTTCTACTTCTCTTTAAAACCCCATTATTTTCCCAGATAAGTTTCAGTTCGAGCATTAGATCTATTGTGTTGATTAGTAATTCCTTATCCAGATTCGCGTAAGGATATGCCCTTCTAACAATTTGTTCTACCTCTCCTATAGCCACTTCTCTTTTATCCATGACTATTCCCGCAATTTGGTGTGCTAAGACGTCTAATGCATTTTCATGCATTTTCGTGTCTTCAAGTTCACTTTTTAGTGCTTTTGAAACTAGAATTGCGGATTCAAAAATGTCATCAAAATCCATGGTAATTATAGTGCCCCTTGAAACTTCATCGATCTTGTGTCCAGCCCTCCCTACTCTCTGGATTAGTTTTGAGACCTGCCTCGGACTCATTAATTGAACGACTTTATCGACGCTACCTACATCTATACCCAATTCAAGAGATGATGTACAAACAATTGCTTTTAGTTCTTGCGACTTGAACTCCTTTTCTGCTTGGATTCTCACGTCTTTTGCTAAAGAGCCATGATGAATACCATAATTAAAATCAGGATCAAGTAGTCTTAAGTGGCTTGAAAGCATTTCTGCGTGATCACGAGTATTCGTGAAACAAAGTACAGAATTATTGTTTTCTATATGATATGCAATCCTATTTATCCTAGCAGCAGTTTCGGCAGTGGTATATAGTCTTTTAGCGAGATGTCGATCTTCAGTTGTAGGTAATGGGTTTTCAATATTAATTTCAAATTTCTTTTCTGTGTCTGTTTTAACAGTCTCAATTGATCTCCCTATTCCCGCCAAGAATTTTGCCACACGTTCTGGGCTACCGATTGTTGCAGAAAGTCCAATCCTTTGAAATTCTCTTTCGACACGATCTCTTAATCTTTCAAGTCCAACAGCTAACTGAGTGGCACGTTTATTTTCAACAATTTCGTGAATTTCGTCTACAATCACAATTTTAACATTTGCTAGATGCACACCAATTCTTTTGCCAGGCAGGATTGATTGGAGGGTCTCGGGGGTAATGATAAGTATATGAGGAGGGTTTAAGACCTGTTTGCGCCTTTTATAAGAAGAGGTGTCTCCGTGCCTTATTTGTATAGATATCCCCAGTTCTTCCCCCATTTCAATAATCCGTCGGAAAATATCACGATTAAGAGCTTTAAGAGGTGTAACGTATAGTGCATAGAAACCTTTAACAGGAGTATTCTTATTTTCTTGAAATAATCTATTAAAAATAGGAAAAATTGCTGCTTCTGTCTTTCCTGTGCCGGTGGGCGCAATTATTAATAAGTTCTTACCTTCTAAAACTTTAGGTAAAGCCAAATTCTGTATCGGTGTTGGCTTTTCAAAGCCATATTTATGTATAACCTCTTGTATTTCTTTGTGAAGTAGAGAGAACCTATTGTTTTGCAATTTTGTCGTATCTTGCAAATTCTACACACCATAGTTTTAGAATTCGAATTAATTCACTTATTTATGGGCGCCTGATTCGTTAAGAAATGTAACGCCAAAAAATAGATAAATGCCACTAAGCGTGCATAAACTTGGAAAAATATAAACTTGTTAAGAACGTAGATCTTTGTTAAAAAAAATTATTTTTCTCCGGGTTCCTCTTCTGACAATATTTGATATGCAAGGAGAAGGATAATTGCAATAAATCCAAATGAGAAAACGAGGCTTCTAACAATAAAGGGATCTACACTCAACTACTCTTCCTCCATATAATAAACTACAGTAAACCGAAGTGCTATAAGTATTTAAAAAGTTGTCTCATCGTGCTAAATATTGTTTTTCTTGTCAGAATTTTCAGGTACTTTCCTAAAACTTGAATTTTGCTTATTTCCTTCGCCTAGTGTTATCTCCATAAGATCTTCTGCTATTATAGTGTTTGGAAAAATCTTTTCTGCTTGTTCGTAAAGAATTGCTGTATCTTTGTATCGCGTGCTTATATGCGTTAGGATTAATTGTTTTACTTCTGCATCCTTTGCTATTTTTGCAGCCTCCACTGCAGTAGTATGTCCTGTTTGCTTAGCCTTTTCCAAGAGAGCATCATCAAAGGTGGCTTCGTGAATTAAAACATCGCTATTTTGGCTTAATAAGACAATATATTTTGTGGGACGCGTATCAACAGAGTAGGTGATTTTTCTTCCAGGCCTTGTGGTTCCGACAACATCGGAAGAGTTAATAATTCTCCCATCATTTAATTGAATACTCTCTCCTGATTTTAATTTTGACCATAATGGCCCTTCAGGGACTCCAAGCCCCCTTGCTTTTTCTGGGAAAAATGTTCCAGGATATGGTTTCTCGGTAATAGAATATGCGAGAGTATATATTCCATGATCAGCTAATGCAGATTCAATCCAATATTCCTTTTCCTCAATTACGCTCCCTTCTCCCATCTCTTTAGCATTTAGTTCGAATTCTGTATCCATCACACCGGATATAGAGTTTACAGCAATTAAAAATTGTATTAAACCAGGAGGTCCATAGAGATTTAATGGTTTTTTTCTGTGATACATTTTCATTGTAAGAATCAAACCAGGAAGCCCAAATATATGGTCTCCATGAAGATGACTGATTAAAATTTTTGATATTTTCATAATATTAAGATCCGCTTCCATTAACTGATATTGAAGTCCTTCTCCAGCGTCAAGTATTAGAATTTCGTTTTTTCGTTTAATAGCTATGCTCGATAGTTTTCTAGTTTTCGAAGGGACCGCTGCGCCAGTGCCTAAGAAGATAATTTTCATTTTATTCACTCCGGTCTAATTCTGGAAAACGCCAATTGTTCGTGAAAGGCTTTTATGAACTCGCATCTTATGAAGTTCTACGGTTTTAAATCCAAGATCATTTGCAATCGTTTGAAGTTTTATATGAGTAGGTGAACAAATACATACATACCTCCTTTTTTGCAGAATATTCGCTGCAGATACAAGAAAAGACTGAATTAACGTGTTTAACTCTATGCCTTTTGTAGTAGATGACCTTCCGTATGGAGGATCTGTAGCAATCGCAAAAATTTCATCACCTAAGGGAAGATGACGAGCATCTGCACAAATTAAGTTTCCTGAAAGATGCAATTGCTGCAAATTAACGAGTGCGCCTTGAACCATTCTCTTTTGGATATCACATCCAATTATATTTGCACCAATCAAGCGCGCTTCAATTAGTATTGACCCACTGCCAACAAATGGATCTAAAAACAGTTCATTCTCTTTTACGCGAGAAAGATTAACCAATACTCTTGCTAATCTGGGTTCTAATGTGCCTGGATGAAAGAATGTCCTTTTATGCCCCCTTCGATCATCGAATCTCTGAGAATAAGTCTCTGATTTCCAAAGGCTTAATCCGAAGAAAAACCTTTTCTCTGTAAATACTCCATAAAATGTGACATCTGGATTTTCAAGTTTAACCTTCATCCCTTTGTTTACCTGTTTTAAGTGATTGAAAATAATTGTTCCAAGTCTTCGTTCTAGATCCACTTTATCAATATGAGCTCCATAATTCTGTATTCTTTTTACACGCACGGCAAAATTCTTTCCAAATACGAGCGAACTAGCGATGGTCATTTCTTTTGCGGTTTCCATTATCTCCTCAACAGAATCTCCTGATTCAAAAAATTGAGCACAACAACGATGCACAAGTGCACTTCTCTGAGTGATCACTTGGACACTATCCAGTGTAGTAGAAATTTTCATAAGTTGATCAAATTTTCCAATGTTTGAATACGGCCTTTCGGTAGCCTGTAAAATAGCTAAGACTTCTGAAAATGCTAATTTTGGATGTTCTCCGTTTAATATAAAAAATAAATCTCTTGAGGCCATTTGAGACCATTTCTTTGTTAATTATTTCAAATAACACATCATAACTTTCTAGATTATTGATGCTTCAGATCGCTCTAAACAGAAAAACTATGTAAGGGCATTTGCAATGAGTGGTGCAACTGAAATCTTACTCACTTCGTTTGAAACGGTGTCTGTTCCTATAATCTCTTCAACTTGCGCTTGCATAATACGCGTTCGTGCGTTTTGGATAAGTAACGCGTGTGAAGCTCCAACAAAAACTCTTTGTGCTCCCTGTGCCTTTAGCATTTTTGCCGCATTTACAATCGTCCCACCTGTTGAAATAATATCATCGACTATAACCGCATCTCTATCTTTTATAGCAAGTTCCACCATTTCTGTTTCAATTTCCCCAGTAATAAGGTCCCTTTTTTTAAAGCAGCAACCAACATCACTATTTAGGACTTCTGCTACTTGTTTTGCCAATGATTCTGCACCTTGATCGGGAGATACTACATATGGTTCTTTTAGACGATACTTTTGTAGATGCATTCCAATATCCTTCATAGCGCTTAAATTGATAGTTGGAAAATGAAAATCGCTTAAAACTGATTCTTCATGGATATTAATCGTGAAAAGTTCGTCAACGCCTGTGTTTTCAATCAATCGAATAATTGTTTTTATGCTTATGGCTTCTCCTGGTCTGAACCTTTTATCTTGCCGCGCATATGCAAGATATGGAACTACAGCACTTATCTTGGATGCACCTAAGTCCCTTGCTGTATCTAAAAGTAAGAAGAGTTCGATGAGATGTGGATTTGTCGGAAATGTAGTTTGTACTACCGCAACATGTTTATTCTTGATATCTCCATCGATTCTTATGTAAGTCTCCCCATCTGGAAATCGCTTAAAGTCCACAGGTATTACATCTGTTTTTAAAAGTCTCCCGATTTTGAATCCTAAAATTTGTGAAGCAGGTCCAGGCACGATAATCATATTGCCACCCCTCTTATCAATGGACTAATACATTCATTAGTAATGGCGCTTTTTAGAAAAACATTGCTGGTTTTTTAAAATTCTCTACATAAATGCAACTCTTGTGCTTTCACTGTAGGAATTGTCAACTCTTTTTTCTTGCGATAATTACGATTCCAACGATTAACCCTACTACAGGCAGAATATATACTCCCAAGAATATTGCTGATGGATTTTCAATTGATCCCTGAGGAGGAGTCCATAGTTTCGTTTCAATGCTAACTTCAAGTGTATTGGAGCGTTCCGTAAAACTCTCTCCAGCTAATTCGAACCTAACTTCAGCAGCTTCTAGTGTATGATTGCCTGAATTCCGTGCCTCAATGATATAAGTATGGTTAATGCTTTCAAATTCGTCAATAACAGTCCAAAATTCAATTAGAGAGCCTGAAACTACCAGGAATGCATCCGGAACGGTATCAATTAACTCAACATTTCTGATAGGCAATGAATTTTCATTACTTATGGTGACGGTTACATTTAATCTGTCGCTCGTAGCAATAATCTCCTCACTAATGATTTTCTCAATATTAACTCCGGTATTTTGTTGGAGTTGAAGTGCACTGGTTGTATGTGCAGAAAGGATAGCCCCGAATAGCAACATACCAATCAATAGTGCTAACTTCTTAGTATTTGTAATTTCTCTCACCAGTATGAATTTTAATGCGTCCGTTCATCCTCACTACGTGAATGGTGTGATTATGTTAGAAGGGATTGAAAATCTATCCCTATTTAACTTTATCGGCGAGAAGTCTCAGTTTTTTAACAGAGATAAACTTTGATTTATAACATTACCTATTCAGTTATATGCTCCAAGACACAGTTGCAAAAGGACAAGCGAGCTATTTAGAAAAGTAGCGATGTTTTTATAGTTACTTGTACTTGGCTAGTGAAGACTTTGATCAATACTTACCCAAAGGATGATTCAATAAACCTTAATACGAAGGAGAATGAGAACAAAATGATAAAGAAGTTTCTTAAAAATAAACAAGGCTCTCCTTTGATCGAAGAAGTTATGCTCATTGGCATGGCAATTCTTATGTTTGCACTGGTAATTAGTTTGATATTTGACATCTTTAACTGGACAGGAGCATCAACCACAGAACTTTATCAAGAATTGGCCAATCTTTGGAGTGAGTTTCGTTGATAATCGAGAAATGAATTTTTAGACGTGTTAGAGCCTAAGATTTTTGGAATACAAAATACGGAAGACATAGATATTTATTATGATTTTTTTCCTTCATAGAGGATAAGGAGACCAAGTGAATTTTTTAATACTAAAGTTTATGGAATACTGAAGATCATGTGAAGGACAAAAAATATTTAATTAATCATTGGTAATTACGCACATGGAGGATTACATGTGGCTCAAGTGTACATAGATGCTCTAACGAAATGGAAGGCTATGATAAGACTATTAGAAGGAGAAAGTGATGCTTCTAGAGATAGGGGACTCATAGCCGCAATATTAGTTATGACGGCAGAATTCATGAAATATAGAAAAGGCGGTAAAGATTAAGAAAAAATATTTAAACTAAAGGAAACACGTAAGCGCCTTTCAATTTTTTGTCAAATTCACCTCGACAAACTAGAAACTAACTCTTTTGAATCCATTTGAGATATTTCTCGATATATTTTTCCTCAATATTCGTTCGGGAAAGTTCTTTTTTAATAACTTCTGAGGGCGTTTCATCTTTTAACGAAATATAGAGTTTTGTGATAGTCTCTCTACGTTCCCACGGAAAAATAATCCACTTATCGGTTCTAAGTACCCAATATTCTGGAGTGCATTTACTCCAAGGTTTCATGTAGAGTGCTGCAACACGCACATCCGAAGCACCAGCTTCTTTTATATGGTCGATAGCAACCAGTATACTCTCTCCAGTATCTGCTACATCATCACATATTAGTACTTTCTTGTTTTCAACTGATACTGAAATGGGTTGAACGATTTGTGGCTTTTCTTCAGTTTCCGCAATACCCTTATAAAATTCAATTTTCATGTTTGCGGTCGAAGTATTCCCTGAGAAATCAGACAAAATTCGTGCTGGAACCCATCCTCCCCGTGCAACTCCAACGATTACATCAGGATAAAATCCATCCTGTGATATTTTATCATATAATTCGATAGTCACATCATATATCTCATCCCAAGAAGGTGTTACAAAGTCCGTCACACACATTCCTCCAAAGCCCTATTTTGACTTTCTAATGTAACTCTTTTTATTTCAAGTGTATCAAATGATATCAAACCAACACTGTGATTTCCAATGAATCCTGAAGATATCTTAATCAGATCTCTGGAGATTAACTATTTACATTTTAAATTTGTCGGAGTGGCTGGCATTCGTGACATAAAACCCTTCGATATAAACATATTGTTAAAAAAGATTACAAGGTTAGGGAATGAAAAAAATATCACGATCCAAGTTTTCGATAGCGAATTGCTAGCCACGTGGGAACATTTGCTTTTTAGCGCTCACCATGCAGTCAAAGCATTCTTGAATTCTTTTAATATCTCAAAATCATTAGCAATTGAATCTCTCATATATGCGTCTGGTCAAAGACAAATAAAACTTGCAGTAAAAATTCTAGGACTCAAACCTTTGACTGAGAATTGTGCCTTATTAATAATAGGAACTTCTCAAGAAGAAATAAAATCAATTGCAGAGGCTGTTTGTAGAGAATTGGGCGGCATATTCGACCTGAATGTTTTGGATATAGATAAGTCAAAGTTTTACAGAATAAAGAAGACCTTTGACATATCAGATATAGAACTTGAAGCACTCACTTCAAAATACACTTGGGAAGAGCGAAAAGCCGTCTTGGTAAAACTAATTCTTGAACGCCTTACATATCAGCACTTTTAATTCACATGCTACAAAGAAGGCTCACTTTGCTGTTGGCAAATTTCGTAAAAAAAGAAAAAAGGTCTTTAAGAACCTTAAAGGGTAGTTATTTTCCCATAGTTATTTCAATTGCACTTACATTCGCCGTGCCGCCTTCGGATGTATTAAGTTGTTCTGTGCTTATCCGTATATCTTTGACGCCAACTTGTGGCATAAATCGTTTTCTCAAAATTTCTGCAGCATCAACTGCTCTGCTTATTGCACGACCTCTAGCTTTCACGATAACATCGCTTACGCGTCACACTCATTAGAGTAGCGACTCTGCGCCTTGGTTAAGCTGAGTAACACATGCAAGGACGTAATTCATCACTGGTTTATGTCCTACGTAAACAACGTTATCATCTGCCATACTTACACCTCTTGAATTCATTTCTGCCATATCTTATAACTAAGCTCTAAGGGCTCTCTAAGAAAAAAATTCGGATGGTTATAGGTATTTTTCATTTAAATGCTTTGTCTATAGTCAAATAGTTGCAGAGAGTCTTATTTCCCCTTCACATCAGCGGAATTTTCAGAAACATAACTTCTGCTTTCGCAATTCATAGTAATTAACAAGACTGTTGGCTAAAGAAAATGTGATGATTTCATTTGATATATCTCTAAAAAGAGATATGCAAACTACTGAAGTTTAATTGCTCCAGCAATTGCTTGTCCTATTGAGATTCCTCCATCTCCTGGAGGAATGCGCTTATGTTGTGCAAATATAAGATTGCTTTGCCTAATGCTCTTCCTGATTGTCTTAACAATGAAATCATTATAGGCAACTCCCCCACTAACACCAACTATATTAATTCCTCTTTCCTTTGCAATCTCTATTGCTATATCAGATAGTCCTTTTGCAATCGTATATTGCGCAGTACTGGCTATGTTTTTTTTCTGCACACCTTCCTCTTTTAATTTTACTAAGTCTAAAAGAATCCTTGAGGTATTTAAGAGTGTACGTCCCTTTTTGTATGTGATATAATCTTCAATCGGCAGTTTTATTGTCTTTCCTTCCCGTGCAACGGCTTCTAATCTAATTGCAGGCTCTCCTTCGTAAGTTCGAATTTGACAAACACTTAAAAGTGCTGAAACAGCATCAAGAAAACGCCCTGCGCTAGTAGTCAGAGGGACATTAATATTTTGCTCCAATTGTCTCAACATTACGTCTATTTCTTGATCTCCGTGCTTAAATCCTTGAATGCAATACGTTCTCAGAAGATTTCTGGTTTCATTCTCACCAAGTTCATCAAATAATATACTTCCTAGCATTCTACAGGGATAATACGCGCATAAGTCTCCTCCTGGCATTGGTTGCGGACTTAAACTGCCAGGTCTTGTAAATGATCTTAGATCACCTTCCAGGATTTCTCCTCCCCATGCCTGCTCATCAAAGGCCCCATATCCAAATCCGTCTATAGCAATAAGAATTATGGGTTCTGATATTTTCATATCGACCATGAGTGCCTTAAGATGGGCATCATGATGTTGAACTGGTCTAAATTCACAATTAAATTCCGATGATAGTTCTTTTGCATATCTGGTGGTAAGAAAATTTGGATGTAAATCGCAGCATACAACGTCTATCTTCTCAGGATTAAGCAGAGTCAAATAGTGATTAAGCGCTTCTTTTAAAGCATTTAAGGTAGTTAAATTATCTACGTCCCCTATATGTTGCGACATGAATGCTTTATCAGACTTGATAATAGTTGTCGTAACATTCGTTTCAGGTCCTACACCAATGGCATTTATACCTTTAAAAGGGAGAGATACATACTCTGGGACATAGCCCCTGCTCCTTCGAAGAAATGTTTCTTTCTGAGCAACAATTTTAACCACAGAATCATCGGCGCGTTGAAAAATCTGTCTATTATTAAGCAAAAAGTAGTCTACAATATTCCCTAGACGACTAATAGCTTTTTCATTTTGGATTAACATTGGTTCACTAGGTTGATTTGCACTCGTCATAACAAGAGCTAATTCGTTTAAATGCTTGAAGAGCAAATGATGAATTCCTGAATAGGGTAGCATTGCACCTATTGTATCAATACCAGGAGCTATTTCTTTAGGTATTACGGATGATGTTCGTTTTTTGATCACTACTATTGGCCTCTGAAAAGATGAAAGAAGTTGTTTTTCCAAAGAAGTTGGAATAGCAAATGTGTTGATAGCAGTAAGATCTGGACTCATTACGGCAAACGGCTTATTTGATTTCTTTCTACGCTGTCTGAGTTTAATAACAGGCTCATTCTCGCTTGTTTTTACCGCAAGATGAATTCCGCCTCTACCTTTAATGGCTAGGATGTATCCTTTAGAAATTAGACGTGCAGCAACTTCTATTGGATCCTTGCTTTCAATTAATGTACCATCATTTTCATATAACATAACTCGTGGTCCGCAAATTGGGCATGCCATTGTTTGTGCATTTAACCATCTCGTTGTTGGATCTATGAATTCTTTTGCACAAGATTCGCATAATGGAAATTCTTTCATTGATGTCCTTTCTCTATCGTAAGGCAAGTTTTCAATAACAGTAAACCTCGGACCACAATTCGTACAACTAATCAATGGATAATTATAACGACGAGAACTCTTATCAAAGATTTCTTTTCTACAGTCATTGCAAATTCTGATGTCCGGTGGAAAAACAGCGCCCTTTGGTGATCCTTTCTCTTTATTGCTTTCCTTTATAATAAATGAATCAAAATCGCCTTTAAATGGCATCCACTTTATTTTGAAACTTTCAATCCTCGAAAGAGCGGGCTTTTCTTCCTTTATTGCATTACAGAATTCTGTAATCCTCTCTCTTTCCCCTTCAACAACAATTTCAACACCCGCATCGCCTCTATTAAAAACATATCCTTTTAAGCCTAGTCTGTGCGACAAGCGATAAATAAATGGTCGAAACCCAATTCCCTGTACAACACCTGTAACACGAATTTTTACTCCTTTTTCCAATGAATTCTCCTCAATTGATGACTTCATTGAACCTCTTTGAAATTCTCTCTTGTTCAGAAAACCAAATGCAACTATTGAACTTATAAGATAGGATAATTCATAAAAGAATTGATTTGGACATAAATTCTACAATTATCGCCTCATTCCACTACCAGAGCAAAAGAAATGTAAAGAAAACACAGGTTTTGAAACGTTATTCGCCTTTCATTTCTTTCATATCTCATCTAGAGACCTAGGTTTTTCCGAACTTTACTTTGTAGAAAACTAGTATATCTTAGCCGAAAGTCGTAAAACTTTTTCGGAGATATCTCGCATTTCTTCCTTTATCTCTTCAATCCTGCCTGTTTCAATATATGGCTCGGTCATCCAAATTATCCATAAATATGTAGAAAGTACGCTTAGAGGAGATGGTAAATCATCGCAAATCGTTTCTTTAACAAGCAACTCATTTTCATACATATGAACGATTTCACTGGCATGAACTGACAGTTCGTCAATGAGTTTGCTTACGTTATGATATTCCTCTGTCTGAATTGTAAATTCTGCAAGTAGTTGACAGAATTCAACAAACTCCTTGAATATTTCTCCGTTTACTAACAGATTGTTTAATATTCCATAGTAGATCTTGATACATTCTTCACCGATTCTGTTACTCTTTTCTAACATTGATAATACAGTGGCTTCAAATTCACCTAATTCTTTTTCTAATTCTTTAAACTCTTTTACTATTGTTTTAAACCTGGGTAGGCTTTTTTTTAATTTCAGTATTGCATCTTCTAAATTGCCGGCAAGCTTTTGTCCTACTTTTTCTCCGATATTGTCAAAATTCTTTAGTTTGCCTAGTGCTCCCTTCCTTAAGTGAACCATTTTTGCTGCTATGTTCTGAATCTGTGAAATCACTTTCCATGACTGTGATTGGACATAATTCCAATGTTTTATCGAGTTCTCAAGCGTATTAAGAATTAATGTTGGAAAAGAATTAAGATCTTCCATATTTCTACCACTAAAAAAGATATATGGGTATAATTCCTAAAAAAGATTTTGTTAAATGTATAGTGCGACATGATATCGTAGTGTAATGGAGTAACTCAAATTTTAAGAAGGCAAGAATTTCCATATGTTTGGATGAACATTCGTATCATAATTTTTTTTACTTTGCCTTCCTTCTCTTCAACAAATCCTTCAGCAAAAATCTGATGTTATTAATTATTGATGTTCAAAGATATTCGTTTTCAAACCCAATTCCGTTGCAAATTATCTCCACTTTTTCTCTTTCTTTCTCAACAACTGAAAAGGACGCTTTTATTATCTGCTTGCAAACCTCTATGGCCGTTTTTGTATGCAGAGTAAGTTTATTAGTAATGATTTTGGATGTTCCTTCTGCAAGTGCCATGTAAATTATAAGTTGATCTGCAAGGAAGGAATCGACTGGACTTGTATTAATTGTCTCTAATAATTTTTGTGCTGCCTCACGCCCCACGATTTCAGCAGGTTTTCCTTTCTCTCCAATAGCATCTGCACCGATAATAGCATCAGTACTTGTCTTTGCCCATAATGTAATACCACTTCCAGGAGAGAAACTATCTGTTATCTTTTCTGTAGTTATTTCTATATTATGAAAACCGGTTTTTTTCAATTTGGTAGCTGCAGCTTTCATTTGGCGTATTGCAACATGTTCCGGCAATTTTGCGCAGTAGGATATTCCTTCAATATTTTCGATTCTTCCTATCTTGTCTAGTGTGATTGATCTTAACTTCTTGATAGGGTTTATTTCAACTTCGATTATTCCTCCACCTTTTGGATAAAATCCATGCTTGATTATTTTAATTTGCGTCTGGATACCCATTTTCTTAAGGCTGGGTTGCAAAATATGTTTAACAGACGGTATTGGCGGCGACCATTTTACAGTGGTACCGCCTATTAGCTTTAGATCTACTCGTTTTGGGGAAAAAATTGCTACAGGCATCAATACCTGTAATAATAGTGTAACGCTTCCTGCTGTTTTTACATCTATTTCATAGAATCCTCCTTTTCGCGTGGTTGGCTTAAAAGTAATTTTATTGGATCCCATATGTAAACCGTCTACGGACGCATTGGTTAATTCTGTTAAAGCTTTTATTCCTTTCAAATGCTGTGCCTTCAAACCTGGCTTTGGTCTTTTGCTCCTGATGTTGTAAATCTCAACAGGGATGCCTGTTATTCCTGAAAGAGCAGTAGCAATTCGTAAAATTTGTCCTCCTCCTTCGAGCATCCCACCATCGACTTTTACAAACTCAAGACTCAAAAATACACCACTTCATTACCTTTGGTTTAGTATCTTCTTTTTTTCGTTTATGATAAAAACGTCATTGAAATCAGGAGACAATCCTAAATATCGATTCTTTCCTTTTTTTACGAATTTAAAATATTCCTTATTAATCATTATGTCTAATGGAGTCTAAGTGTTTTTCAAAATCATTCCTTTTGAAATAACTGAATTCACTCCTCTCTTTGCAGTTTTGAATGAAAGATTTTGAAATAAAGGGCGTTTTGCGATAGTAGATGAGACTTTGAAAAAAGTTAGATAATGAATCAAACCAAGGTTATTAAAAACTGAAGGAGCACACCTAAAACAAAGATGAAGAGCCCCAGTATTAGAAAGGGGTAAATCCATGGAAATAAATTGGTCATAAAAAGGCCAAAAACCATGCTAAACATAAAAGAGCAAGCCGGCAAAACCATAACAGAGGGAGGAGTAATAGATAATAGAATTTCATTGAGTGATAAAAGCCAAAAAAGAAAGATTACGGGATAGGTGTCATGTAGACCTACATCAATACACCGTATGAATAGTGGCACATACGCAAGTAGTATAAGTACACAATGGAGAATCAGTCCTAACATTGCATGCATATATCTCATTTGTAGCCCTCAATTTCTAGCCGATATCATCCATGCAAGACGACTCTTAAACTCCTCGCATTTTTTACGAACCCACTTCCAGATTTACTATAATGGATTCAAGGTATTCGAAGTTTAACTCATTATGAACACTCTATTTTCTTTTAACGGTTTTAATGTTCATTTTTTTTAGTTATTCTGCCAAGCTGTAATTAACAGCGTTTTCTGAGTTGTAGGGGCGCTAATTTTCAAATGGGAGACGTTACTCCTCCTGTTAAAACAACTTTGATTCCAGTTAATACTTTCACTGATGACTCAACAAACACTGTTTGTTGTTTAAATGACTAATTTTCTTTTTAAAACTAATATAATGAGCAAAAAGACGCTGACTTTAAATATTATTTTTCAAAACAGATGGCAAGTTTGTTAAATACTATAATACTTAGGAGGATAATGTAATGGATCCCGGTGGAGGATTTCCCTGGTAAATATCGTTTACAAAGGAATGTCTGCAAGAATTAAGTAATTTAATAAATATACACCACAACCCTCTTTTTTCCAATATTTTAAAATATGTTCTTAAAAATAGCGAAAAACGCACTTGTTTAGTTTTTATTACAGAAGAAGTTCAGTACTATTACTGGATGCTAAATTAGATTTCTGAAAGACGCTCTTCTTAAAGTATTCTCTTGAATATGGAAGGGATCATTATGATCTCACAAAAATAATTCCTTGGCAGCACGCTTAAACATATTCACGTTGTTTCGCTTTATTTCCAGTTGACTGCTCGCTATTATGTCTAATCTTTTATCGGCACAATCGTTGTCATTTTTTACTGTTTTTGACATACGAGAAATTTGTCGTCTTGTCAAAATGATATCCGCAGCTATTTTCAATGCTTCTGGGACGCATTTTTCCCCAAATTTCTCTTCTATTTGTACGAATAAATTGTAACCAAATGCGTAAGGATTGACGTTTGGTATCCCATGTTTTAGGACAAAATAATCATGCTCAATATTGAGATTTTCGCTTGAAAATGCCATTGTTTTGATACGTTCTGTCTCTTGATGCATTTGTTGAACAAACGGTTGATCGTTTTTGGAAATTTTTTCAAGTAGTTTTTCGAAGGTTTTTAATGTCAACCATACTGCGAATCCTTCATTAACGACAAGTGTGGACATACAAAGCCATTGGAGTCCAATTGCGTATTTATTAGATATTTCTTCTAATTCTTTCATAAGCAATACTATACCTTTGCGGTGATATTCTAACTCAAGTAATTTTTTCCCTAATGTTGTATACTGATAAAAGAAACCATGACCAAACTTTTCATGGATGATAATACTAAGTAGGTCAACAATAGAGCGAAGAAAAAGGTATTTCTCCGTATCATAGAGGACATTCACATCGCCAAGAGGATCTACAAAAGCCATTTGTTGTATTGGGAGTTTAGAAATGTGTGGCTTTTTTGAACGTCCTTTCTTTTTGTTGTCTTCATAGATAAGATACTCTGAAAGCGTTTTGCGATATGAATTGAGGTTGTGATACACAATAGGAAACTCTCCAACGGTAATTCCTAATTTATCCATAATGTTTCGAACTAGCTCAACTTTTTCATTGATTTTATTTACTACACCCGTTTTTAGTAAATCCTTAGGGAATATTTGTATGGTGATTGGCGTTGTAAAAGCCCGATATTTCTCGTTATCCATGGTGAAATAAACCAATTGCGGATGTTTTCTGCTATAAAGTGGCATAGATGCCTGAATTGTGAATTCAATCAATATTGAATGTCCTGGAGATAATAAACGATCAATTTTCACCATTCCGTTCTTTGCCAATCTCATTCCTGAAATTACTTTTATACCCTTCTTTGGAAATATACCATCAATCTGCTTTATCAGGACTGGCGTGTTGGAAGTGATTTGTATTGTATATCCTATTTTTTCGTTTACTTCCGATTGTGTTTTATCTAGAGATACTGCAAAATTTACCCCACTTGGCGCAATCTTACTTGTTGTGTCAAATACGGGTGTATATGGAGTAAACGGTATATTGATGGGTTTAAAGACATTTTCTCGTAAATCCTCTAATTGCGGCAGAGTAGTAAGCAAATCTCTTGTAAATCCATATCGTTCCATATCTTCAGCATTTTTGAAATAATGAAGTGCTTCATTAAGCATTAAGGTCATTTTATCTTTAAGTTTGCTTCTTTTTGCAGAATCATCTGTTTTCTGGAATAATAATGAATAATAAATATAACCCAATAACTTCTCAAATCCAGAAACTCCGTTGGACGTTTTTGTGAACATTTTTAAGTCTCTGGTTGCTCTTTCGAAGGACTTTTGAGCATGATTAAAATTCTTATTCAATTCTGTGGAACTGAGGTCTCTGTAACGGCGCATAATTTCTGATGCATACATCCATCCTTGACAAAAAGACTTTAATCCTTCACATAGTTGTCTTAATCGTTCATCAGATGCTAATATTTGTGATGCGTTTTCAAATTGATCGGATGCACTCGCAAGATATGACGCTGCGCTCTTATATTCTCCCTCTCTTATTACAAGTTCGGATTTTTCAAGTCCATATAATCCGTTGGCAAATGCGTAGTAACCTGCAATATGAATATTTCTATCCTTAAATTGCGTTAACAAAATATTTGCCTCTTTAAGTAGTTTTACTGCTCTGTCACTACTTCCAGTATTACGATAGATTAATGATTGCAAAATATTCGATTGAGCAATGCAAAAAGCCTTTGAAGATTCAAAAAAGAGTTTTTGTAAGTCATAAGCACGCCTATCGATAAAATACTGAAATTGTGGTTCGTAATTTTCATCATGATGCTTTGTAGTCTCATCAAATGAATGGGCAATATCGGAAAGGATTTTAAGGGTATCTTTATACTGTTCCTCTACAAAGCTTAAAGATGCCTCCTCAAACAATGCATATGCATTATACAATAATGCTTCATACGAATATCCAGCGTGTGACTGCAAAAGAGAACTTGCCTTACGGTATAGAATCATAGCTTGTGCATAATTTCCCTTGCGATGTTTTTCTTTAGCCTTTACTCCCATTAATTGAGCATTTAGGTATGTTTTCAAATTATGGTAGTAAGGATAATCTTTCCCTGATTGAATTATTTCATCTATAAGATGACGCGCTAATTCATAATGCGTTATGGATAAATTATATTCTTGATAATCTTCAGCAATGATAGCAATTTTATATGCCTCAAAGAGTGCATCCTTGAATTCATCAGTCTCTAATGCGGAATTGTATGCTTTCTTTGCATATTTTACACAGTTTGTGAAATAAATCTTATTGCGTTCGACTTTTGATAGTTCAAAATAAATAGAGGAAAGATCACGCCACGTAGAATATACTTGATAAGACCATGCCGCAGAAGTCTCTTCATCTTCCAGAAGTAATCCTTCGCATTTCTTCAAAAATTCTAACTTTTCCTGCTGTGAAGAAGGATATGACGCTCTCATTCTATATACATCATTAAGGATATGATGCATGTGGACTTTGTCGCGAACACTCCTCATTTTTGAGGATAAATAAATGTCCTTCATTTTTTCTGCAGATTTTAATGCTTTATCGATGTAATAATTGAATTGTTTCTCTTGAACTGCCTCGAAATAGATTATTGATGCGTAAATATCAGTAAGAATTTCGTATCGATAGAAACGGAAATGTGGCAAGCGAATTAAACTTTCATATGCTTCCAATTTCTTATAGTCATCTAAAACTTCATTGAATAAATCACTCTTTCTCTCACTTACACCTGCTGCATAGATAACACGATGGACTTTCAGCCGGGCTTGGTTTAATAACGCCAAATATTCGAATTCAATTGAGTTATAAGCGTGAGCAACCTCAAATAAGATTTCGAAGGGGTATATATATGCAATAAAATCGTCTTCGGTAGATCCCTTATCACCATGTAACATTCGCTGTGGAAATTCCTCAACAAAGGCAAAAATATAAGCTGATAGAATGTGTGCATCTCTACTTTTTGTGTCTTGACTCAATTCTACAGCTTTATGTGCTAATTTACTAGCCATCTCCAATTTATCACGTTTTTGTGAAAGACTCAATTCTCTAAGTTTATTGATAAATTGCAGAATAAGTCCGTAGGCGTGCCAAACACAACCTAAGGAATAATAATCATTATATTCTATTGAGAGGTGTTCCCTCTGTATCTGAGTAACTATCTCAATGATTTTTTCACCTATGTTGAAGATATCTTGCATTGATGCGTCCTCGTCTTTGTACTTCATGGTGTGGTATTTTATGAAGCATTCAAGATGATAGGATCTTAGAAGTTGTCTTACCTGGTTATTTTTTAAAGTATGGCGTGCATTATGAACCAGTTCAAGGGCCCTATCATATTGCAGTAGGCGATCATCATTATCATCGATCAATAAGCAGTATTCGATAATAGTTTCAGTCATGTTTAAACTGATGACTGGATCGTTCGATTTTTGGATTTTCTCTAATTGAGAGATGATGTCATTTATTTTCTTTTTTCTTTCATCCAAAATCTGGAGTTTAAAATAACTTTCCATTTCATTTCTAAAGTTCATTTACTTTCTCCCAAAAAGATCTATTATTGAACTATGCTGGAAGAGTAATCGATAATACACAATTCAACATTAAGATAGCTCACAATACAAATAGAAATATCCGCTAATATAAATGTATAGATTTAAATGATGGATTTAAACGAATATTTGATGTAAATTCTCTCAAAAAACTGTTTTTTTTAAAAAAAATTGAAATTGAAAGAAACACAGTTTTGTTATTTTTTTGTTTTTATAAAAATACACTTTCTTTAATTACTAAAGTTATAATTTCAAAACTGCTTTTAGGAAAACTTGATGCTTTTTCATAGAGACGTTTTGTTCCGTAAAAGAGGTAAAAATTTATATGTTCACATGTTCAAATAATTCTATGCGCCTTGACCTTAACCTCAACAAGAATCCATCAAGGAGTTCAATGGCATTGAGGGAGTATCAAGGCGTACATCTTTGTTTTTTAGTCATAACTCTGCACGTAAATCATGGAAAAATATTTACAGTTATTCAAGTTTAATTAGAAAATCTAGCTAAGGGGAGTTATGTGAACTACCCCACCCTGACGGAAGGGGCTTCCTGCGAGTCCTCCCAACCCGTGCGGGAAACTTTCGTTTTACGTTCGGCTGTGTGTCGCAGATCATCCCTATGAGGATGGCCCGTCCACCTGGCATTCTGTGATAGGAAACCTCAGTTCCAGCATCACACTATACGGATTCGCCAAATTCTATTTTACTTGTACC
>Ga0114921_10000137_pt1 | contig 29621 bp, 29 predicted proteins | sample BentaG_FD_87016 | JGI IMG/M metagenome (GOLD analysis project Ga0114921, IMG submission 87016) | Deep subsurface microbial communities from South Atlantic Ocean to uncover new lineages of life (NeLLi) - Benguela_00093 metaG | ecosystem: Environmental > Aquatic > Marine > Oceanic > Sediment ... | reverse complement strand
TTTTCACGCCGCCGCCGCCGGGCGGCCCGGGTGGCGGTGCCCAGCCGGGCGGCGGTGGGCCACCGGGTGCCGGTGGCGGCGGGTTGCCGGGTGGTGGTGGGCTACCGGGCGGCGGCGTCCAGCCGGGTGGCGGTGCCCGGCCGGATGGTGGTGGGCCGGGTGGTGGCGGTGGCGGCGGGCTGCCTGGTGGTGGTGGTGGTGGTGGGCCGCCGGGTGGTGGTGGCGGCGGGCTGCCACTGGGTGGCGGCGGTGGGCTACCGGGCGGCGGCGTCCAGCCGGGTGGCGGTGCCCAGCCGGGCGGTGGTGGGCCGCCGGGTGGCGGTGGCGGCGGGCTGCCTGGTGGTGGTGGGCCGCCGGGTGGTGGCGGCGGGCTACCGGGCGGCGGCGTCCAGCCGGGCGATGGTGGTGGGCCGGGCGGTGGTGGTGGGCCGGGCGGCGGTGGGCCACCGGTTGGCGGTGGCGGTGGCGGTGGCGGCGGGACCGGATCAGAGTCCCGTTCAGGATCGCTCATCGTCACTCCTCAGGTGTGCATCTACCGGCGAACACACCCTAATGCCGGTTGGGTGAGCACACCCGGCCAATGGCGTGATGGCGTCGGTTTGACGGGATCGCCCCCGTTCCACCGCGGATCTGGTGTAAATCTGGATAGAACGTGTTCTAGTTTCCCATGTCGAAGGAGGGTTCGTGGCGCTGCGTGTCGTGCAGTGGGCGACCGGTGGGGTAGGCGTGGCCGCTGTGAAGGCTGTGCTGGAACATCCCGAACTCGAACTGGTCGGCTGTTGGGTGCACTCGCCGGCCAAGGCGGGCCGGGACGTCGGCCAAATCGTCGGCACTGATCCGCTCGGCGTCACCGCGACCGACAGCATTGAGGAGATCCTCGCGCTGAGCGCCGACGCCGTGATCTACACCCCGTTGATGGCCAAACCCGATGACGTGGCTGCTCTGTTGAGGTCAGGTAAGAACGTGGTGACCCCGGTGGGCTGGCTGTACCCCAGCGAGCGCAGCGGTGCGCCGCTACGGGCCGCCGCACTGGAGGGCAACGCGACGTTGCACGGAACCGGCATCGCGCCGGGTGGGATCAGCGAGAAGTTCCCGTTGATGCTTTCGGCGATGTCGACGGGGGTAACGTTCGTCCGCGCCGAGGAGTACTCGGACCTGCGAACCTACGAAGCGCCCGACGTTCTTCGTCACGTGATGGGTTTCGGCGAAGCCCCAGACAAGGCCCTGACCGGGCCGATGCAGAAGATGCTGAACGCGGGCTTCATCCAGGCAGTCCGAATGTGTGTGGACCAGTTGGGATTTGCGACCGATCCCGAGGTGCGGACTTCGCAGGAGGTAGCGGTGGCCACCGAGGTGATCAACTCGCCAATGGGCCGGATCGAACCCGGGCAGGTGGCCGGCCGCAAGTTTCACTGGGAGGCGCTCTCCGGCGGCGAAGTCGTGGTGCGAGTGACGGTGAACTGGTTGATGGGCGAAGAGGACCTCGACCCAGCGTGGTCGTTCGGCCCCGAGGGGCAACGCTATGAGATCGAGGTGCACGGCAACCCGGACTTCACCGTGTCGGTCAAGGGTTTTCAGTCTGAGGTCGGCGAGCAAGGCCCGGAGCACGGCGTCGTCGGCACCGCAGCGCACTGCGTGAACTCGGTGCCCGCAGTGTGCGCTGCGCCGCCCGGAATCGCGACCTACCTGGACCTGCCGCTGATCAGCGGCAAGGCCGCGCCCCGGTTCCGCTGAACAATTCGGTCGGTGAACTGACTAGGATTGCTCACCATGGCCACGGCACATGTGATGGAGCAGTCGCGCGCAATACCGGTTGACGTCGACACTGCCTTCAGGCGCACGTTGGCGGTGTCGCTGCCCAGCATTTTCAGCCGACGTTACGGCCCAATCGGCCCCGTCAAGGCGGTTCGAGACCAAACTGGGGATTGGGCGACCGTAGGTCAAACCCGCACGGTGATCCAGGCCGGGGGCACAAGCATGCGTGAAGAACTGACTCTCGTCGACGCCCCGAAGGCCTTCGGATACACGCTGTCGGGGATCAAGGGTCCATTGGCGCCGGTGCTCGACCATGTCGAGGGGGCGTGGCTGTTCGCCCCCACTGGCAGCGGCACCAATGTGACCTGGCGCTGGACTATCTATCCGAAGTCTGCCGCCGCGGGTCTGGCGATGCCGGCGTTCGCGGCACTGTGGCGCGGGTTTGCCCGCCAGGGCCTCGAACAACTCTCCGGCGAACTCCTCAGCTGATCTGCGAAGTCGTAGATGGTTCCGATGCAATCGCGGGATTCGGTATGGGCAGCGGGTTCCCAGAATGCCGCGCCCGCCCCATGTCCGCCGGCCACGGCAGGACGGATCTATTGAATCTGAGAAACGGCCAACGGCTGTGGCAATCCCGGGATCGCATCAACATCCCCAACGACGCCAGAGTGCGCCTGGCCGGCCGTCGATGACGGCCGGTCGAAGGGCGCTGGTGCTCGCCGGCGGCGGACTGGCCGGGATCGCATGGGAGACCGGCCTGCTGCTAGGAATTTCCGATGAAGTCCCGGTAGCCGGCCAGGCACTGCTCGGCTCTGATGTTCTGCTTGGAACGTCCGCCGGATCGGCCGTCGCGGCTCAAATCGGCAGCGGGGCTTCCCTGGAAGAGTTGTTCGCGCGGCAGGTGGCCGCGGGCGAGACCCATGAAATCCACCCGGGGGTGCCCGCCGAAGTCATCACCGAGTTGTTTCTGAACGCGATGCTGACCCCGGGCGCGACCAAGATGCAGAAGTTGCAGCAGATCGGCGCGGTGGCCGTGGAGGTCTCCAGACGTGCCGAGGCCGTCTCGGAGGCGGTACGCCGATCGGTGATCGCCCACCGGCTACCTTCCCACGACTGGCCCCGGCAGATACTCCGCGTTACTGCAATCGACATTGCCACAGGCGAACTCGTGGTTTTCGACAAGGAGTCCCGCGTCGACCTGGTCGATGCCGTCGCAGCTAGTTGCGCGGTCCCTGCGGCCTGGCCACCGGTGCGGATCGGTGACCGTCTATTCATGGACGGCGGCGTGGGCAGCGCTGTGAACATGTCCGCGGTGTCCGACTGCGAAGTCGCGGTAACGCTCGTGCCCGCTGGGGTGGACTCGCCGTCGCCGTGGGGGACACCTTCGGCCAAAGAGATCGATGAGTTTGCCGGTGCAACGCTGGCGGTGTTCGCCGACGCCGAGTCACTTGAGGCCTTCGGACCCAACTCACTGGATCCGGCGTGTCGTGAGCCATCGGCGGAGGCGGGCCGGGTCCAGGGTCGCCGCGAGGCGCATCGGGTGGCCAGGTTCCTAGGGCTCTGACCCGCCTTGGAGCGCATCCAGTGCGGCGCTGGCGCATTCCTGCCCGACCTCGATGACCTCATTGGCGCGATGGAAATCCAGGCTGCGGCACACAGTTCGCGGAACCTCGATCAGGAGGTCCGGTGGATAGGCGGCTAGTGTGTGGCGCGCCAACGCGCCCTGCGCGATGTCGATTGTGCGGTACATCACCTCGAAACCACCCAGCTTGGGGACGTCAGAACCGCTCTGTTTGTCAGGCTCCTCCTCTTCGGAGGCGGTGAGTCGGCTCAGCACCGCGCGACCCGGTTGGGTGTCCAGTAGTGACCGCGCAGCCTTGGTGTCGAGAAGAGATGATGTGCTGCGCCACATTCGGTTCAGCAAGTCAGCGGTGAGACTGGCCTCGGCCCAGCTTCTTTGGGTAAGTGGATCGTCACCGGTCAGGGTGACGGCGATGGTGGCCTCCGCGTCGGCCGCGGCGATCGGCGCCATGGGGAGCGGATCGAGAATGCCTCCGTCGGCGAGCAACCGGCCGCCGAGCAGGTGGGGTGTGATGACACCGGGTATGGCGATCGAAGCCCTTATCGCGTCGTCCACCGGCCCGCGTTGCATCCACACCGACTTGCCGGCGATCAGGTCGGTGGCCACCGATGTGAACGGCACCGGCAAATCCTCGATGGTGACGTCGCCGAGAATCTCGCGAACGGCCTCGAGGATTTTCTCCGCACGCAGCACACCGGCCGAGGTGATCGACGGATCGAGTAGCCGCAGCACTGCGCGCTGTGTCAAAGAAGTTGCCCATAAGGCGTATTCGTCGAGCCGCCCAGCGGCTTCCAGGCCGCCGACCAGCGCCCCCATTGAGGACCCGGCGATACCGACGATCTCGTGACCCCGCTCGTGCAACTCGTTGATGACGCCGATGTGCGCGTAGCCACGCGCCCCGCCACTGCCCAGTGCCAGTGCGACCCGCATAGATCTCATTCTGCGCCCGCCGAGTCCCTCATGCTTGAGATGCGGCCAAGCGGCTTCACATTGGGCGGATCAAGGACGGACGTCGAGCACGTCGCTGCTGGGCTGGCCGGCGAATTGCACCGGTACCCCGCGTGCGCGTAACGCGGTGGCGATTGCGGGGCTCGATATCCGCCATGCCGTTACGCAATGAGTACTTCGACGTGCGTCAGTAGGTTGACATGCGGCGAGGGCAGTCGCGATCGGTGTGCGACTGGTTTCGGCGGCTATCCGCACAGTCCGTCGACGGCAGCCTCCACGGCCACGATGACCGCCGATTGTTGCCCCGCGGGCAGTTTCGACCAAGGTATTCCGAACGTGCCGGGGCCCGCCGAGTCCGTGCGCTGGATCGTCTCCAAGTACGGCTCGAACTGCGCCCCCGGTTCGCCGCCCTGTTCTTCCATCCATGTTCTCGCAGCTCTGCATGCCTGGAAGTAGTCGTCCTCGGTGGACTCTGCCGGCGCGCCGACGGCCGTGGTCACCCCGTCGGCGGACACGCCGAATTCACCGGGCGCCAGCGGTGTCGGTGCGACCGGCCCGCCGCTCGAGGATGTGGAAGGTGCGGCGGGAGTCGGCATCGGCTCAGTGGTCGACGAGGGCTCCTCGGTCGACGAGCATCCGGACAGGGTCACCAGACCCGCCGCAGCGACGGTGAGCGTGGGGAGTGGGTACCAGCGCATGTGGCCAATCTATGCACCGACCCTTGCCTGCGGCCCCCGGGGGCCGGTCTTGCCAGCTGAGACGGCTTTGCCGGGTAGCTATCCCGGCTGGCCGGTGGCGGTCGAGCTGTCGGCGGCGGGTTGCGGGCAATGCGCAGGCAAGTCGTGAGCGATCAGACAGCGAATCGCCGGTGGGCACCCTAGTCTTGGGAGACCGTCGGCCGGAGTGAGGTCTTATGCAAATCGAGGCACACGAACCACATCATCGTGCTGAGCCCGACCTGCAGGACAAGGGACTCTCGCACAATGCCGTCGGGTTACTCGGCGGCGTCGTTCTGGGCGTCTCGTCGGTGGCACCGGCCTACGCCTTAACCGCCACGATCGGGATTCTGGTTGCCGAAGCCGGGTCGAAGATGGTCGTGGTCATTATCGCCGGCTTCCTGCCAATGTTCTTCGCCGCGTACGCATACCGCGAGCTCAACAAGGTGGCGCCCGATTGCGGAACATCATTCACCTGGACGACGAAGGCTTTCGGCCCCTACATCGGCTGGATGGGCGGTTGGGCGGCCGTGGTTGCGACGGTGATCGTCTTGTCCAACCTCGCTGGGGTCGCGGTTCAGTTTTTCTATCAGTTCATCGGCGATCTATTCGGAAACGACAGCCTCGCCGGGATGTGGGAGAACCCGGTAATCAATGTCCTGACGTGTCTGGGCTTCTTGGCGGTGGCGACCGCGATCTCCTACCGGGGAATCACCACCACCGAACGCATTCAGTTCATTCTGGTCGGCTTCCAGATGACGGTCCTGCTCGCGTTCGCGGTGGTCGCGATCGCGAAGTCGGGGTCATCGGCGACCGGCATCCCGTTCAGTTTTGAGTGGTTCAGCCCGGCCGGGCTGACGGTTTCGGCGTTCATCGCCGGCCTTTCTGGTTCGATATTCGCGTTCTGGGGCTGGGACACGGCATTGACGGTGAACGAAGAGTCGCGCGACTCCGATCGCACACCCGGGCGTGCTGCGCTTCTTTGCGTGGTGTCGATCCTGCTGACCTACTTGTTGGTGGCCGTAGCCACGCAGATGTACGCCGGGGTGGGCAGCGAGGGCCTCGGCCTGGGTAACGAGGACATCGAAGACAACGTATTCGGTGCCTTGGCCGAGCCGATCCTGGGCGGGCCGCTACACCTCTTCCTGTTCCTTGCGGTGCTCGCATCGAGCGCGGCGAGTCTCATCACCACGTTCCTTCCCACGTCGCGCACGATGCTCGCGATGGGCACCTACAAGGCGTTTCCGAAACGCTTCACCACAATCCATCCCCGATTCATGACACCGTCCTTTGCCGTCGTCGCCGCAGGCGTTGGTGCTGCGGTGTTCTATTCGGTTCTCACGTTCGTCAGTGCGAGAGTGCTCACCGACACGATCTACTCACTGGGGATCATGATCTGCTTCTACTACGGTCTCACTGCTTTCGGCTGTATCTGGTTCTTCCGCAACGAGTTGTTCGTCAGCGCCTCCAGCGTCATCTTCAAGCTGCTCTTTCCGTTGCTCGGTGGGCTCGGCCTGGCGGCCGTATTCGTTATCACCCTGCGCGACAGCGCATCGCCCGACTATGGCAGCGGTGCCAGCATCGGCGGCGTGGGACTGGTCCTCATCCTCGGCCTGGGGCTGATCCTCATCGGGCTGGTGTTCATGCTGATCATGCGGGCCCGCCAGCCTGCATTCTTCCGCGGCGAAACCCTGCGCAAGGACACCCCCGTGCTCATCGTCGAAGAACCCTGACGCGCCATCGGTGGCCCCGGGCCGCTGGGACCTTCTCCAACAGGTTCTGGCCTAGGAGTGTTCGTCGCTGCGCAGCAACGGACGTAACTTCTCAGTCTTCTCGGGCGTCCAGCCCGGTGGCGACAGGATCGACGCCCACGCGTTGGCGAAGGCTTTGACGTAGACGTGGCCGTGGCCATCGGGCACGTTGATCGCCACCGCCATGTCGGCGGATACCTGCAGGAAAGTGACGATCGGAATCCACTCTGTGCTCGGTGATATGTCGTAGCCCCGGGGTTCGCGCAGCCAGTCCGGTTCGGCGAACAGCAAGTCAGGACTCCACCAGGCGATCGGATCGGAGGCGTGCTGCAGGTAGACGACTCGCGGCTGACCCCACTGGGCATCGGGTCGCTGGAGGTTTTGGGGTTCAGCCACGAACCGGACGTTCTCACCCTTGTTGTAGATCGGTAGCCACTCGGGCGACCCGGGGTCGCGATTGCGGGTCAGTTCGGTCCAGATGACGTTGTTGAACGTAGGGCCGCTGAACAGGGCCCCGTCCGTTCGGGCGATGAGGTTGTTCAGCACCAGGAACGGGGCCTCACCACCGAACGAACCCAAGCTCTCGCCGAAAACAACCAGTTTGGGCCGCTGGGCCTCGGGCATCTCGCGGACCAGCTCGTCCACCGCCTCGAACAGCGCCTGGCCGGCTTTGAGCGCGTTCTGTTTGTCAACGAGGAACGACAGCCAACTGGGGAGGAACGAATACTGCATGCTCACGATCGCGCTGTCGCCGTTGTACATGTACTCCAGGGACGAGGCCGCAGCGGCGTTGATCCAGCCGGTACCGGTCGTCGTGCCCACTGCCACCACGGCGCGGTCCAGCCCACCGGTGCGCTGGAGCTCGCGTGCGGCCAGCCTGGCTGACTCCTCGATGCTGTCGGCAGAATTCAGGCCTGCGTAGGCGCGAATCGGTTCGACCGCCGGGCTTCCGTTGAACTCGGTGAGTTGTTCGACCGTGGGGCCACCGTCGATGAAGAGCCGTCCCTGGTGGCCCAGCGATTCCCAACTGACCAGCGACCCGGGCCCACCGGAGCGCAGGGTCGTGTCGGGCGGGGAGAAATCGGGATCGGTTTCGTCGTTGACGGCTTCGAAGGTCTTGTTGATGGTGCTCATGGCGAATCGCACCACGATGCCGTTGAGCAGCGCAATGGTCAACGCTATCAACAGCGCTACCACTATCACGGACGAAACACGTTGTGGGGCAACACGGTTGAGTTGTCCAGTGAGAAAGCGCACGAGCCTGCCCACCAGCTGCCCGATTTCGACCAGTGCGAACAGGGTGATCAGTGACAGTAGAGCGGCCAGTGGATAGTCCCAGAAGCCCAGTCGTGGCACATTCATCAGGTCGCGGACGTCGTCCTGCCACCGATGGAACCAGAAGATCATTCCGGTGATGCCCACCGCGCCGACAGCCAGGAGCGCGAGCCAAGCCCAGCGCGGCGCGGGCGGGCTGGAGTCCTTCGAGCGCATGTAGCGCACCAGCCACACCGCGAAAACGCCTATGCTGTAGCCGATTGCGCCCGATCCGCCGCTGACCAGGCCCTGGAACAACGGGCCTCGAGGTAGCAGGGATGGAGTCAGGGAGAAATACAGGAAGACCAGGCCGACTGCGGTACCGGTGAAGGTGTAGCGCCGAATCCACCAGGCGGTTTTGTTCGGTGGTGTCTCGTCTCTAGCTTGCGGTGCCTCGTCTTGCGGTGGGGCGTCCTCGGTCGTTACATCGCCCTCTCCGGTATCAGTCACGAAAGAACTCTAGCGGTGGGTAAAGTTGGCCGCGCGCTTCTGGGTGAACGCATTCATGCCTTCGGTCTGGTCGTCGGTGGCGAAGGCCGAGTGGAACAGTCGCCGCTCGTAGAGCAGACCCTCGGTCAGGGTGGATTCGAACGCGCGGTTGACTGCTTCCTTGGCCATCCGCGACGCCGACAGCGACATGCCCGCGATGGTCTCAGCGGTCGTGTTCGCTTCGTTGATCAGGGTGTCGGCAGCGACCACACGTGAGACCAGGCCGGCGCGTTCGGCCTCGTCGGCGCCCATGTTGCGCCCGGTCAGGATCAAGTCCATCGCCTTGGCCTTGCCGATCGCCCGGGTCAGTCGCTGCGAACCGCCCATGCCGGGCAGCACCCCCAACTTGATCTCGGGCTGGCCGAACTTGGCTGTGTCCGCAGCTATCAGGATGTCGCACATCATCGCCAGTTCGCAGCCGCCCCCTAAGGCGTACCCCGCGACGGCGGCTATGGTCGGCGTGCGGGTTGCGGCGAAGTCTCCCCACGCAGCGAAGAAGTCGGCGGCGAACACGTCAGCGAACGACAGATCCGCCATCTCCTTGATGTCGGCCCCGGCCGCGAATGCTTTTTCGCTTCCGGTGACGATGATCGCGCCGATTCCGGCGTCACTGTCGAGTTCGGCTGCGGCAGTGGTGACCTCCGTCATCACCTGGCTGTTGAGTGCGTTGAGCGCCTTCGGCCGGTTCAGCGTGATGGTGGCGACCCGGCCTTCTCGGGTGACCAGAATCGTCTCGTAATCGTTGGATGTCATGGCTACTCCTTTGTGGTCGGGTGTCCTGGCCGAATCAGGGTTCGAATGTCAGGTCGGGATCGGCGGGAACGAAGTACGCTTCGACGTCCCCGATGGTGACGGACTGCAGCGACGTCGGCGACCACTGCGGGTTGCGGTCCTTGTCGATGAGCAATGCGCGGATGCCCTCGACCAAGTCGTGCGAACGCAGCGCCGCACACGATGTGCGGAATTCCTGTCGAAGCACGTCCTCCAGGGTTGTCAGCGACGCTGCCCGGCGTACCGCCTCCAACGCCACGGACAGGGAGACGGGGGAGCGCGAGGCAATCAGGTTGGCTGCTTCGTGGGCGGCGTTTTCCGGGGCGGCGCTGCTGTGGGCGGCGTTGTCCTGGGCAGTTTTGCCGCCAGTCCCGCCAGTCCGGCCGGGGCCGTCGTCGTGGCCGCGTAGTGCCGCGACGATGTCGGAGACGGTCTGCCCTGCGTAGCAATGGTCGATCCACGCCCGATCGGCGAGCAGTGGACTCGGTGGGGGCTCCTCGGCGTACGCCGCGAGTGCTGTATCTATGTCATCGGTCAAGATCGCCTCGGTGAACGCGCCGAGGCGATCCTGGGGCACGAAATGGTCGGCGAATCCCATTGCGATCGCGTCGGCACCGGTGAAAGGTGCACCCGTCAGGGCTGCGTGGATGCCGAGCAGGCCGGGCGTGCGCGACAGGATGAGGGTTCCGCCGACGTCGGGGACGAACCCGATGCCGACCTCGGGCATCGCCATCTTCGTCGTCTCGGTGACCACCCGCACGCTGCAGTGCGCGCTGATACCGACACCGCCGCCCATGGTGATGCCGTTCATGATCGCCACTGAGGGCTTGGGATAGCGACCGATGTAGGCATTGAGCCGGTACTCGTCGGACCAGAACTGGCGCGCCTCAGCGCCGCCGGCCTTGGCGCTGTGATAGATCGCTACGACATCCCCACCCGCGCATAGGCCGCGGTCGCCGGCGCCCGAGATGACGACCGCCCCGACCGCATCGTCATGCTCCCACGCGGTCAGCGCCGCAGAGATCCGGCCCACCATCGGGTGGGTCAACGAGTTGATCGCTTTGGGGCGGTTGAGGGTGAGCAACCCGACGCCTCTGTCGGCAGGCCCGCCCACAGAAACTAGGACATCCTCGTTGTCGTGCACGGAAGGCAATCTAGTTCGTCGTTGCGCGGCGCTGGGGCCCGGGTAAGGTTCCGGTGACAGGGCCTGGATCGGGGCTGTCGGGGTATGCGGGAACTGGCTGGGGACCTCATACGTTGACGGTGTGTTCGTAACAGGTTGACACTCCAGTACAGGAAGGAACCGACGGTGCGCGAGAGCAGCAACCCGGTATTTCGATCCTTGCCCAAGGGGCAGGGCGGATATGCGCAATTCGGTACCGGAGCCGCCGGTGGCGCGGCGGCAGCGGTACACGCCGATCCTTACGTCACGCAGTATCCCGACCAGCAGCAGACGGGCGTCTCCCGCCCGCTGACCATCGACGACGTCGTCACCAAGACCGCCACGTCGCTGGGCGTGCTGACCGCTGTCGCCATCGTGTCGTACTTCCTCGTGTCATCCAACGTCGGCTTGATGATGCCGTTCGTGCTGGTGGGCGCGCTCGGCGGCCTGGCCTTGGTGATGGTCGCAATGTTTGGGCGCAAGCAGGACAACCCGGCGATCGTGCTGAGCTACGCCGCTCTCGAAGGGCTGTTCGTAGGCGCAGTGTCGTTCTTGTTCGCCAACGTGGTGTCCACAGGCGGCCCCGGGATGATCGCGCAGGCGATCTTCGGCACCATCGGCGTGTTCTTCGGCATGCTCGTCGTCTACAAGACCGGAGCCATCCGGGTAACACCGAAGTTCACCCGGATGCTCGTCGCCGCGATGTTCGGCGTACTGGCCATAGCCCTGCTGAACTTTGTGCTGGCGATATTCGGAGTCGGCGGCGGCGAGGGCTTCGGACTGCGCAGCGGTGGCCCGCTGGCGATCGTCTTCTCGCTGGTGTGCATCGGCCTGGCAGCCTTCATGTTCCTGATCGACTTCGACTCGGCCGACCAGATGATCCGCGCTGGTGCGCCCGAGAAGGCCGCCTGGGGCATTGCCCTCGGCCTGACGGTCACGCTGGTGTGGCTGTATGTCGAGATCTTGCGCCTGCTGAGCTACTTCAACAGCGACTAGCGCTGACCTCAAAAAGGGGCGTCCACATCGTGGGCGCCCCTTTTTTCGTGCACTCGCCGAGGGTGCGCTCAGATCGCCGAATCGGCTTGAATCGCGATCTGGATGCACCCCAGCGCGGCGCGCGGATGCTAGACCAGCCGCTCCACGACCATGGCCATGCCCTGACCGCCGCCGACGCACATCGACTCGACGCCGAACGTCTTGTCGTGGGTCGCCAGGTTGTTCAACAGGGTGGCAGTGATGCGCGCGCCCGTCATGCCGAACGGGTGGCCCAGGGCGATCGCGCCGCCGGACACGTTGAGCTTGTCCTCGTCGAGTCCCAGCTCGCGCGCCGAGCCGAGCACCTGCACCGCGAATGCTTCGTTGATCTCGTATAGATCAATATCCGCGATGCCCATTCCAGCGTTGTCCAGGGCTTTTTTCACGGCCTCGATCGGACCCAGGCCCATGATCTCGGGCGACAGGCCTGAGACGGCTGTCGACACGATGCGCGCCAGCGGTGTCAGCCCCAGCGCCTTGGCCCTGGCATCGCTCATGATCACCACTGCGGCGGCGCCGTCGTTCAGCGGACACGCATTGCCCGCGGTGATCGTGCCGTTCGGCCGGAACACCGGCTTGAGCTGGCTGATTTTCTCGTAGGTGGTCCCCGCCCGTGGGCCGTCATCAGCGGAGACGGTCGTCCCATCGGGCAACGTCACCGGGGAGATCTCGCGCGCGAAAAACCCGCTGTTGATGGCTTCTTCGGCACGGTTCTGCGAGCGCACTCCCCAGTGATCCTGGTCTTCGCGGCTGATGCCGGTGAACAGTGCGACGTTCTCGGCGGTCTGGCCCATCGCGATGTAGACGTCAGGGAGGTTGCCGTCGACGCGTGGGTCGTGCCATTCGTCGGCGCCCGCCGCCGCTTGCGCTGAGCGCGCCTCCGCTTCGGCGAATAGTGGGTTCTTGGAGTCTGGGGCTCCGTCGGCGGCGCCCTTGCCGAATCGCGACACCGTCTCTACACCCGCGGAGATGAAAGCGTCACCCTCGCCGGCCTTGATCGCGTGGAATGCCATCCGAGTGGTCTGCAGTGACGACGAACAATAGCGGTTCACGGTGGTACCGGGCAGTAAGTCGTAGCCGAGCTGCACGGCAACCGCTCGCGCGATGTTGTAGCCGGCTTCACCGCCGGGCTGGCCGCAGCCCATCATGAGGTCATCGATCTCGCGGGGATTCAGTTCGGGCACCTTGTCCAGTGCGGCCTTGACCATCTGCGCTGCGAGATCGTCGGGGCGCATCGAGGCCAACGAACCCTTACCGGCTCGGCCGATGGGTGAGCGGGCAGTAGCGACGATTACGGCCTCGGGCATGACGGCTCCTTGCGAATTGACCGGACTACCTAGAACCTAGCCCGCAGCCACCACGACCGGAGCGCGGCCCCTCCGCTGCGTGAGCCCGGCGACCCCACCCAGCACAGGTGCGGGGACCCCAGTCGAGCGCCGCCACAGCCGGCTCAGCCCGCTGATCCGCGCCAGCAGCGAAAGACCATCGGTGATCCTGGGTTCCAGTGCTTCTTCCTGGGGCCTACCGGAGACGAACTCGCCCAGCTCGTGGCGCAACGCAGGCAGTAACTGCTTGGCGGCAAGCGCATAGCCAGCGGCCGACGGGTGGAACATGTCCGGCGCGAACAGCAGCTCCGGAGTTTCATAGAAATGTGGCGGCAATAGGTCAGAGAACGGCACCGGAATGCCTCCGGCCGATCGCACCTCCGCGGCTTGTGCCCGCGCCAGCCGACGTCCCCTGCCTCGGGCTACCCACCGCAGGGGCTGCGGAATCGCGGTGATGACGCCGAAATCCGGGCAGGTCCCGACCGCGACTGCCGCGCCGCTGGCCCTGAGTCGTTGCACTGCCCGGCCCAGCCGGCGTGCCGAAGGACGGATTCCATTGGGTTGGGTGATGTCGTTGGCCCCGATCATGATCACCGCGGCGTCCGGCGCGGGGCCGGCGACGAACATGGCGTCGATCTGACCGGAGAGGCCCTTCGAGGTGGCGCCGACGATCGCCTTCGTGCTCAGCCGAATCCGCTTTCCCGACTCCTTGGCCAGCTCCTTGGCCAGCAGGACGCCGGGGACTTCGTCGGCGCTCCCACACCCGTATCCGGTGGCGGTGGAATCGCCGAAGATCATCAGATGCAGATCGAATGGCACCCCGCGGTGCCAGCGCTCGACGGGACCGCCGCACGGTGAGTAGACACCGTCGGCGCGCGGGGGTACGTCCCAGGACTTCGGTATGACCCGGCGCGCCTGCTCGGCCTGGCCGGTCAGCAGGTTTCGCGCCCCGACGTAGGCGGAGCCCGTCGAGGCGAGTGTGGCCGCGGCCGCCAAAGCGATGGCCGACCGTCGCGGTGAACTGATGCCCACGCGGGCCAGTCTAGAGCTGGTTTGGGCGGTTTCCGGCGCGGCGGCGCGGGTAGGCGATCACAGTGCGGTATCAACTCCGGTACCAAATGTGTTTTACCAATTGTGATACTGATTACAGGTGACACGCTAAGTTACAAGATTATTTGAGTAACTCGACTTATTGCGGACTACAACGTTGTAGGAAGTGGTGGCGATGACGGCTCCAAGCAGAGTGACCGGTTCTGCACACATAGGTGTCAGGCCTGGTAGAGGGAATAAGTCCCGCAGGTTCGCAGTCAGCGACGGTGCGCCCGTCGAGGTCGTCGAGGACGGCCCGAGCGTTGCCGGCCGGCTTATGGGCCTGGCTGCTTTGCTGACGGTTAAGCCAACCCTGGCCATCGGCAGCTACGCTCCCAGGCTGCCGTGGCCGCTGGGCCTGGTCGATTTCGCCGCCAAAATTCTGCGGCCCCCACCTGGCACCGTGCGTGCCACTATCTCGCTGCCGCACTGCACCGCACAGCTGGTGCGCGCCGCCGGTGTCCTGCCCGCCGACGGTAAGCGCAGCGTCGTCCTCTACTTGCACGGCGGAGCGTTTCTGACCTGCGGCGTCAACACCCACGGCCGCGTGGTGACGGCGTTGTCCAAGTACTCCGACAGCCCCGTGCTGGTCGCGAACTACCGAATGATTCCCGAGCACTCCGTTGGCACCGCCCTCGAGGACTGCTTCGACGCGTACAAGTGGTTGCGGCAGACAGGCTACGAACCCGACCAGATCGTGCTGGCAGGCGATTCCGCCGGCGGTTACCTGGCGCTGGCGCTTGCCGAGCGACTGCTGGTCGAGGGCATCAACGGCTACGTCGGCGAATCGCCGGCCGCCATCGCCGCCATGTCGCCCCTATTCGAGCTCGACAACGAGGCTCGCGGCGATCACCCGAACGTCCGCACTGATGTGATGTTCCCGCATCGGGCTTTCCACGCCCTGGTCGAGTTGATCAGTGAAGCTGCAGAGCGCAACGTCACGAACGGTCGACCCGAGGAGATCTACGAGCCGCTGGATCACATCGAACCCGGGCTGCCGCGGACACTGATCCACGTCTCCGGGTCCGAAGTTCTCCTCAGCGATGCACGGAAGGCGGCGCGCCTGCTGGCAGCCGCGGGTGTGCCGGTAGAGGTCCGGATCTGGCCTGGTCAAATGCATGTCTTCCAGCTTGGGGTGCCTGCGGTGTCAGAAGCCACCCGGTCCCTCAAGCAGATCGGCGAGTACATCCGAGAGGCCACCTGGTAGTCGCGCGCTGGGCCTGACACCATGTACGCATGCGGATCGCCCGGCACGTCAGTGAGCTCATCGGCAATACCCCCCTGGTGCAGCTGAACTCAGTGGTCCCTGCGGGGTCGGGCACCGTTGCAGCCAAGATCGAGTACCTCAACCCTGGTGGCAGCGCCAAAGACCGCATAGCCATCAAGATGATCGATGCCGCCGAGGCCAGCGGTGCGCTGCGGCCCGGTGGCACCATCATCGAACCGACGTCGGGCAATACCGGCGTAGGGCTTGCGCTGGTAGCCCAGCAGCGCGGATACAAGTGCATCTTCGTTTGCCCCGACAAAGTCAGCGAGGACAAACAGAACGTCCTGCGCGCCTACGGCGCTGATGTGGTCGTGTGCCCGACCGCTGTGGCCCCCGAAGATCCCGACAGCTACTACAGCGTGTCCAACCGGCTCGTGCACGAGATCGACGGCGCGTGGAAGCCCGACCAGTATTCCAATCCCATGGGCCCAGCCAGCCACTACGAGACGACTGGCCCCGAGATATGGGCCGATACCGACGGCAAAGTCACCCACTTCGTCGCCGGCGTGGGCACCGGTGGCACCATCACCGGCACCGGCCGCTATCTCAAAGAAGTTTCTCAGCGGCGTCCAGAAGGCCCGGTCCGGATCATCGGGGTGGATCCCGAGGGTTCTGTGTACTCCGGCGGCACCGGACGCCCCTACCTGGTCGAAGGGGTGGGGGAGGACTTCTGGCCGTCGGCCTACGACCCAACGGTGCCCGATGAGATCATCGCGGTCTCGGATGCCGATTCCTTTGAGATGACCAGGCGGCTGGCCCGCGAGGAAGCGTTGCTTGTCGGCGGATCGTGTGGGATGGCCGCGGTCGCGGCCATCAATGTTGCTGAGCGGGCCGGCCCGGACGCACTCGTCGTGGTCCTGCTGCCTGACGGCGGCCGTGGTTACCTTTCCAAGGTATTCAACGATCATTGGATGTCCTCGTACGGCTTCCTGCGCACTCGGTTGGACGGCTCGGTCGAGGAGTCGACAGTGGGCGACGTGCTGCGTGGCAAATCCGGCGCGCTGCCTGCTCTTGTCCACACGCATCCATCGGAGACGGTGCGCGACGCCATCGGGATTCTGCGTGAGTACGGCGTTTCGCAGATGCCAGTCGTCGGCGCCGAGCCGCCGGTGATGGCGGGCGAGGTGGCTGGCAGCGTGTCCGAACGAGAGCTCTTGTCGGCGGTGTTCGAGGGGCGCGCGAAGCTTGCCGACGCCGTCGCCCAGCACATGAGCGCGGCGTTACCCTTGCTCGGTGCCGGCGCGCTGGTGAGCACCGCCGCCAAGTCCCTCAGAGAAAGCGACGCGGTGATGGTGGTCGATGATGGCAAGCCGGTCGGCGTACTCACCCGTCACGATCTGCTGGGGTTCTTGTCAGAGGGTACGGCCCACCGGTAAACATTTCCGACAGGACTGGCAGGACATTCTTGACAGAACTGGCGCACCCGGACGTCCGTCGAGCAAGATCGACGGCGTGCGCGAGAAGGCTTTTTTAAGGTTTTTCTCAGGTAGGGTAATCACGCTCGTGCGCAGTTGAATACAGCACTGGAAGGCGTCCATGACCGATCAACCGCCACCCCCCGGGAACTACCCGCCTCCGCCGCCCCCCGGCGGTTACCCGCCTCCGCCGCCCCCCGGCGGTTATCCGCCTCCGCCGCCTCCGGGAGGGGGCTTCCCGCCCCCGCCGCAGCAGGGTGGTTTCCCCCCACAGCAAGGTGGCTTCGCGCAACAGATGGGCATGCCGGGCCCGGGTCTGCCGAAGGAGTCGTACACGTCCTGGACCACCCGGGTACTGGCTTGGGTGCTCGACTTCATTCCGGTGCTGATCATCCAGGGGATCGCCTGGGCCATTCTCGTGGGCACGCAGGAGACCGTGTGCATCACCGACACCTCCGAATACAGCCTCGGGGAGTTCTGCGCTTCTGGTGCCTCCACGTTCGGCCAGGTGTCAATTATCTTCGCCACCATTGTGATCCTCGCCTACGTCGTCTGGAACTTCGGTTACCGCCAGGGCACCACTGGTTCCAGCATCGGCAAGTCGATCATGAAGTTCAAAGTCGTCAGTGAGAAGACCTGGCAGCCGATTGGCTTCGGGCTGTCGATCGTACGCCAGTTGGCCCACATCATCGACGGTGCGATCTGCTACATCGGCTACCTTTTTCCGCTGTGGGACGCCAAGCGCCAAACGATCGCCGACAAAATCATGAACACCGTCTGCTTGCCGCTGTAAGTAGAGAAGACGCTGTAGGCAAAGACGATTAGGGAGAATCGATGACAGACAATCCGCCGCCCCCAGGGGGGTACCCGCCGCCCCAGGGCGGGCAGCCGCCGCAGGGGGGGCAGCCACCGCAGGGTGGGCAGCCACCGCAGGGTGGGCAGCCACCGCAGGGTGGGCAGCCACCCCCTCCGCCGCAGGGTTATCCGCCACCGCCGTGGGGCTATCCGTCGCCACCGCAGGGTAATTACCCGCCGCCACCGCAGGGTAATTACCCGCCGCCACCGCAGGGTAATTACCCGCCGCCCGGTGGCTTTCCCCCGCCGCAGCAGCCCCCGGGGTACGCTCCGCCGAGCCCGGCGCTGCCCAAAGAGTCCTACACACCGTGGCTCACCCGCGTGGCGGCTTGGTTCATCGACGCGATTCCGATCTTCGTCGTCATGGGTATCGCGCAGGGCATCGCAGTCCTCACCGGCGAGAACGAGTGCGTCACCTACGGCAGCGGTGTCGCATGCACGTCGAGCTACTCGGTGGCCGGGTCACTGGTGGTGTTACTAGGTTCGGCGCTGACACTGGCCTATGTCGTGTGGAACTACGGCTACCGCCAGGGCACCACGGGATCGAGCATCGGCAAGTCGGTGATGAAGTTCAAGGTGGTCAGCGAGAAGACCTGGCAGCCAATTGGTTTCGGGCTGTCGATCGTACGCCAGCTCGCCCATATCGTGGACGCCATCATCTGCTACATCGGTTACCTGTTCCCGCTGTGGGATGCCAAGCGGCAGACGCTGGCTGACAAGATCATGACCACGGTGTGTGTACCGCTCAACCCGCAGCCACCACCGTCCGGCCCTGGATCGACACAGTACTGAACAACGCAGTACTGAAGAGGCTCATCGGAAGGCGCTGACGCCGGTCAGCGCTTCTCCGATGACCAATTGGTGTACCTCGGAAGTGCCCTCATAGGTGAGCACTGATTCCAGGTTATTGGCGTGCCTGAGCACCGGATACTCCAGCGTGATTCCGTTGGCTCCCAGCAATGTTCGGCACTCGCGGGCGATCTTGATCGCCTCGCGAACATTGTTGAGCTTGCCGATGCTGACCTGTTCGGGCCGGATGTTGCCGTCATCCTTGAGGCGTCCCAGATGAATTGCCAGCAGCTGCGCCTTGGCCAGCTCGACGGCCATATCGGCGATCTTGGCCTGCGTCAGTTGGTATCCCGCCAACGGCCGATCGAACACTTGCCGGGTCCCGACATAGTTCAGTGCGGTTTCCAGGCAATCCCGGGCTGCTCCCACCGCGCCGAAGACGATGCCGAACCGCGCCTCGGACAGACAGCTCAGCGGACCCGACAATCCTTGAGCGCCCGGCAATCTGGCGTCTTCGGGCAGTCGCACATCGTCGAGACTGAACTCGGAGGTAACCGACGCCCGCAGCGACAACTTGTGCGGCATCTCCCTGGCGCTGAACCCCGGAGTCGACGTCGGAACAGCGAAGCCGACGATGTGGTTGCGCTCCTCGCCCTGCGCCCGAGCCCACACGATTGCGACATCGGCAATTGACGCGTTGGTGATCCACATCTTCGAGCCATTGAGGATCCAGTCCGAACCGTCCCGGCGTGCCGTCGTGCGCATGCCGCCGGGATTGGAACCGAAGTCCGGCTCGGTCAGCCCGAAGCACCCGATCAACTCGCCCGCCGCCATGCCGGGCAGCCACTGCTGGCGCTGCTCTTCGCTACCCCAGCGGTGCAGGGCGAACATCGCCAGCGAACCTTGCACCGAGACCAGGCTGCGCAGGCCGCTGTCCACCGCCTCGAGTTCCTGGCACACCAGCCCGTACGCCGTCGCTGTCGACCCACCGCAACCGTAACCCCTCAGATGCATGCCGAGCAGCCCGAGTTTGCCGAACTCGATGGCGAGGTCGCGGACCGGAACGTGACCCGTGTCGAACCACTCGGTGATATTGGGGCGTAGGCGCTGCTCGCCGAACTTTCGGACCATCGAGCGCAGGTCGAGTTCTTCGGGACTGAGTAGCGAGTCCAAGTCGAGCAGACTGTCGATCATTGCGGCGCCGGAGGTGGACATGCTTCAGTTCTACACCGTTACGCTGGTCGATCATGAGTGACCAGCGCAGCACCCCAGCGGGCGGGATCGAAGACTCCTCGGGGGCGGGAACCGCAGACGACCACCAGGCCTATGGTCTTGCCACCCGGGCCATTCACGCCGGATATCGGCCTGACACAGCCACCGGCGTGGTCAATGCGCCGATCTATGCCAGCTCGACGTTCGCACAGGACGGTGTCGGCGGTCTGCGCGGCGGATTCGAATACGCGCGCACCGGCAATCCGACCCGTGCTGCGCTCGAAGCGTCCCTGGCGGCGGTGGAAATGGCCCGCTACGCGCGGGCGTTCAGCTCCGGCATGGCCGCGACCGACTGCGCGTTGCGCGCGCTGCTGCGGCCCGGCGACCATGTCGTCATCCCCGACGACGCCTACGGGGGCACATTCCGGCTCATCGACAAGGTCTTCACGCTGTGGGGGATCAGCTACACGGCAGTGGCGCTGACAGACCTGGACGCCGTGCGTGCGTCGATCACCGACAGCACGAAGCTGATCTGGGTCGAGACACCCACCAACCCGCTGCTATCCGTCGCCGATATCGGTGCGATCCGCGCAATCGCAGCCGAGGCCCCCGGGCCGAGGACGCGGGTCTTGGTCGACAACACGTTCGCCTCACCGGCTCTGCAACAACCGCTGGCGCTGGGCGCCGACGTGGTGCTCCACTCGACGACCAAGTACATCGGCGGGCATTCCGATGTGGTCGGTGGCGCCCTCCTGGCCAACGACGAGGCGCTCGACGAAGCCTTTGCTTTCCTCCAAAACGGCGCGGGCGCGGTGCCGGGCCCGTTCGATGCCTACCTGACCATGCGCGGACTCAAGACCCTGCCGTTGCGGATGCAGAAGCACAGCGAAAACGCTGCGGTGATCGCCGAATTTCTCGACGGGCACCAGGCGATAGACACGGTGTTGTACCCCGGACTCTCGACTCACCCCAACCACCTGGTTGCCGCCCGCCAGATGAGCGCATTCGGCGGGATGGTGTCGGTGCGGCTCCGTGGCGGGCCTCAGGCTGCCCGGGACTTCTGCGCCCGTACCGGAATCTTCATCCTCGCTGAATCACTGGGCGGCGTTGAGTCGCTCATCGAGTACCCGGGCGCCATGACGCACGCTTCTACCGCGGGTTCCCAACTTGAGGTGCCTGACGATCTGGTCCGGCTGTCGGTTGGCATCGAAGACATCGCGGATTTGCTTGGCGACATCGAGCAGGCGCTGAGTTCGCTGCGTCGCACCAGTTAGACGAGTCCTGCCAGTGCCTGACGAACCGCAGCTGCGGTGACGGCGAGATTCATCTCGGGCAGAGCCCACGCCGACTCGTTGACCCAACTGCCGCTGGCGATCTCCCCGGCGCGGGCGTGCACCCAGCGCCAGCCCCGGTCGTTGAGGCTCAGCAATGCGCCCAGCCCGTCGACGGCGTGCAGCACGGTGACTATGGCCGCCGTCGACGGTCCGGGCGGAGTGCGGTCGAACAGTGTGGAAAGTAGCGCGGCGCGCGCCGGCCCGACCCGCTGCCGATTCGTCAGCGGAAACGCGTAGGTCCGGTTGAAGCGCTTCGACGGCAGGGCGTTTCGATGGATCTGTCCGGTCTGCTCCAGGTGATCCACCAGTCGGGTCTGGGTTTTCTTGCCGATTTTTTTGATCGCGGCAGCCGGACTCAACGGCGCTCCTCGGAGCAGTTCTAACGCCGGATCGGTGACGGGATCTCCCAGGCCGGCGCCATCTAGTGCCACCAGCCGTCCGGTCCGGACTGATTCACCCTCCACCGCGGGGCGGATGCGGCACCCATGAGCAAGATCAAGCAGGACTGCGGCCGCGAGAACGTGGTCCCGACGCTTGGTGTCTAGCCCAGGTTGTGCCGACGCATTGTCGACCAGCAGCAGGAATAAGTCCTCGGCGCTCTGCGTCACGGGCTGGAGACTAACGCTCGCACCGAACGCGCCGCCACGCGCGCATGACTCGGCACTGCGCACCGATCAGGAGTGGTAGGGCTCCGCGCTGAGCAGCTTGACCACGACGGTGTTGCCGTTGGGGATCGTGTAGGTGCGGACGTCGCCGACTTTGGCGTCAAGCAGCGCACCGCCCAGCGGCGAGTTCGGCGAGTAGACCTCGAGCTTGCCGTCGCTGATGCCCTCCTGCCGGGTGCCTATCAGGAACGTCTCGGTCTCGTCCGCACTGTCGCCGTACTGGACCTTGACCACCGAACCCGGCAGCGCAACCCCGGACTGTTTGGGGGGCTCGCCCACCTTGGCGTTGTTCAGGAGTTCCTGCAGCTGGCGGATGCGTGCCTCCTGCTGGCCCTGCTCCTCGCGGGCGGCGTGGTAGCCGCCGTTCTCGCGTAGGTCACCTTCTTCTCGGCGGTCGTTGATCTCGGCGGCGATGACGGGCCGGTGGGCGATCAGGTGCTCGAGTTCAGCCTTCAGCCGGTCGGATGCCTCCTCGGTCAACCAAGTGACCTGGGTGTCGGTCATGTCGTCGCGCTCCTGTCGTCGTTGCTCCCGCGCATCTCGCGTAAGAAGATCGGACACGGCGCCGGCAGCTGTCGCTCGTGTATTGCCGCGGGCGCTCTGTCCGGCGCACCAAATGCAGCAATACACGGCCCCAGCAGGAACCGTGTACTGATTAATGATAGCACCGGGCGTACACCCGATTTTCGCGATTTCGCGGTTGCCCGTTTGTTGTGCCCCGGTCTGCTATGTGTCAGACAGGTAGGACGGCACGTCGCTACCGCAGCCGTAGATATCGCCGACGACCGGTGGTCTGCTCGTCTTCACAATGGCCACCACCTGCACTGTCTTCTGTGTCGAGGGCGGCACCAGCACCTCTCGCCGCCCGGTCTCGGCGCCGTCGTAGGACCGGGCTCGGACGATGCATACCGCTGGTTAGGACGGGTCGTCGCGGGTAACGCTGGCCGTGACTTCGACGGTCTCCTCATCGAGAATTCGATAGGCGCCTATCTCTCCTCTGACATTGCCTGCGCCGAACCGGACGAATGCGACGGCAGCGATCGCCACGCCCGCGACCACCACGAGCGCGGTCAAACCGATGGCGATCCGGCGCCGCGCACGCCGGGTCAGCCGCTGCCGTCCGTAGCGGGCGGCGGGACGCTCGATCATCTCGTTTTGCATGCCCGTCGGTCGGATGGGTGTACTAGGACTGGAACTATAGAGCCAGTGAATGTGGTTAGGGCCAGTAAGTGTGTAGCAGCGTGAGTGTTCAGGCCGGCAAGTAGCTAAGAGGGAATAGGTTGAACGAACTGCGGTTGATGGCCGTGCACGCCCACCCGGACGATGAGTCCAGCAAGGGTGCCGCGACTATGGCGCGATACGTAGACGAGGGTGCGCGCGTCATGGTGGTGACCCTCACCGGTGGGGAGCGCGGCGACATCCTCAACCCGGCAATGGACCTTCCTGAGGTTCACGGCCGGATGGTCGACATTCGACGCGATGAGATGGCCCGAGCTGCGGAGATTCTCGGTGTCGAACACCGCTGGCTGGGGTTCGTCGACTCGGGACTGCCCGAAGGTGACCCACTGCCCCCGCTGCCGGAGGGCTGCTTCGCGCTGGAGCCCTTGGAGAGAGCCACCGCAGCTCTCGTTCGGGTGATTCGAGAGTTCAAACCGCACGTGATGACCACCTACGACGAGAACGGCGGTTACCCGCACCCCGACCACATCCGCTGTCACCAGGTGTCGGTGGCCGCCTACGAGGCGGCCGCCGACCACCGACTCTATGCCGACGCCGGTGAACCGTGGGGCGCGCACAAGCTCTACTACAACCACGGGTTTCTGCGAGAGCGGATGCAGGTGCTGCAGGACGAGTTCGCCAAGCACGGCAAGGAGGGGCCGTTCGCGAAGTGGCTCGAGAAGTGGAATCCGGACGAGGATTTCCTAGCCAATAGGGTGACTACTCAAATCGAGTGCTCGAAGTATTTCGTGCAGCGTGACGATGCTCTGCTGGCCCACGCCACTCAGATCGACCCGAAGAGTTTCTTCTTCACTTCGCCCATGGAATGGCAGCAGCGACTATGGCCGACAGAGGAGTTCGAGCTAGCCCGTTCTCGGGTGCCGGTGCGGCTGCCTGAGACTGACTTATTCGCCGGAATCGAGGGACGCGAGTGAACATTGCGACGGTATTCAGCCTGGAGCTGATGGCCGGGGTGCTGGCACAGGACGAGCCAAGGCAGACCGGCCCCGACTTCGGAAAAGCCAGTCCGTTCGGGCTCATCGTGGTGCTGTTGCTACTGATCGGCACCTTCGCGCTGGTGTGGTCGATGAACGGGCACCTGCGCCGGTTACCCAAGTCCTTTGACGCCGAGAACACCGACAACCCCGATGCCCCCGACTCGGTGAGTGAGGACCCGCTCGACTGGACCATGGGCGTCGATCCCGACACTACCGAGCCCCCCGCTGACGGCACGGCGCGCGGGCCGAGCTGAGCGCCTGGTTGCCTGGGCGAGCGGTCCTTGACCTGGGCCAGCGTGCTCAGTGTAGCGTCGCGGCCATGCCGAGTGCCGAGCACATGACCCAGACCGTCAACCGCTACCTCGAGCTGATCGGCGACGGCCGCGCTGACGACGTGGTCGCGCTCTACGCCGACGACGCCACCGTCGAGGATCCGGTCGGCAGCGAGGTGCACATCGGTCGGCGTGCGCTACGGGGGTTCTACGCCAACATCGAGGCGCTCAAGGGCCGCGGCGAGATTCTTACCCTGCGGGCGTTCGGACACGAGGCTGCGTTCTTCTGGCGGCTTGTCCTCGACTCCGGTGGGGGCGGCGAGACGAGCATCGAGATCATCAGCATCATGTCCTTCGACCAGGAGGGCAAGATTTCGGCGATGAAGGCTTACTGGGGTCCCGAGAACATCACCCAGCTCTAGCGAATTCGGTGCAGTTGGTCACCGCAGACGTGACGAATGACGCCGAAATCGCTCAGAAAACGGCGAACCACATCGCAATGTAGTGGCAGATGGCCGCGACGGCCGTGCACGCGTGGAAGAACTCATGGTGGCCGAACGTCGTCGGCCACGGATTCGGCCACTTTAATGCGTAAAGCACCCCGCCGATGCTGTACAGGGCACCACCGACGAGCAGCAACACCACCGCCGCGACGCCCGCACCATCCATGATCGGACCGATGAACCAGGCCGCCACCCAGCCCAGCAGGATGTACAGGGGCACGCCGAGCCATCGCGGCGCCGACGGCCACAACATCTTCAGGGCAACACCGGCCAGCGCTCCGCCCCACACCAGCCAAAGCAGAGTCATGCCGCTGCGCTCGGGCAGCGCCAAGAGTGCGAACGGCGTGTAGCTGCCCGCGATGAACACGAAGATCATCGAGTGATCGGCCCGCTTCATCCATTTGCGCGCGGCCTCCGACTTCCAGGTCACCCGGTGGTATGTGCCGCTCACCGCGAACATCGCGACGATTGTCAGCGTGTAGATCAGCGTGGCGATTCCGGCGCGGGTCGATTCCACTGACCACGACACCGCCACCAGAGCGGTGCCGGCGACGACGGCGACGGCTGCTGAATACACATGGATCCAGCCCCGCGCGCGCGGCTTACCCAGGAACTGGGCGACGCCCTCGGCGACGGCTTCGGGAAAGTCTTCCGGTTCGTGCGGCGAGCCCGGGCGGTCAGAGCCTCCGGTATCGACAGGATCGAAGGACGTGGCCATTTCACCTCCGCTGACTTGGATGGGGTTTCCTCGCGCCACAGTAGTCTTGACCCTCGTGGACCTTATTCCGCGCCGTCTCAAGGAGCCGATGTACCGGCTCTATGAGATGCGTCTGCGCCAGGGATTGGCGCCAGCGCGATCGGAGTTGCCCCGCCACATCGCGGTGCTGTGCGACGGCAATCGGCGTTGGGCCCGCGAGCTCGGGCATGACGATGTCAGCTACGGCTACCGTGTCGGAGCCCACAAGATCGCCGAGATGCTGCGCTGGTGTCAGGAAGTCGGCATCGAAATGGCCACGGTGTATTTGCTGTCCACCGAGAACCTGCAGCGCGATTCCGAAGAGGTGGCTGCGCTCATCGAGATAATCACCGAGGTCGTCGAGGAGATATGCGCGCCGGCCAACCAGTGGAGCGTGCGTACCGTCGGAGACCTGGAGCTCCTCGGCGAGGAGCCGGCGCGCCGGCTGCGCGACGCCGTTCGGTCGACCGGCGCCGCGGCGCGGGCGGCGTCCTTTCATGTCAACGTCGCGGTCGGCTACGGGGGCCGTCAGGAGATCGTGGACGCGGTCCGTGGGCTGCTCAGCAAGGAACTGGCTAACGGCGTCACCGGCGACAAATTGGTCGAGGCGGTCACCGCCGAGGCGATCTCGGAGAATCTCTACACTTCCGGGCAGCCCGACCCCGATCTGGTGATTCGAACGTCGGGCGAGCAAAGGCTGTCGGGCTTCCTGCTGTGGCAGTCCGCGTACTCGGAGATGTGGTTCACCGAGGCGTACTGGCCCGAGTTCCGCCGTGTCGACTTCTTGCGGGCCTTGCGCGACTTCAGCGCCAGGCACCGACGCTACGGATTGTAGGGACTTAAGGTCGTGGTTGCCCTATCGGCCCTGGGCTTCGCGCTGAGCTGGTGGCTGGGGCTGTACCTGTTAGCCCGCGACCCCCGCAAGCCGGTGCTGGTGCTGGCGTCGATCGGACTGACCAGCTTCGCCGTCGTGGTGGCCCTGGACGCCGTTCGTCTGGTCAGTGCATCCGAGCTGTTGAGCGAAATCGAGATCTACCTCGTCGCGGTGCCCGGCATTGCCTGGTTCGCGGTCCTGCTGGAATTGGCGACACCCCGCGACACCTGGCGCAGCCGTGCCGGTGAGATCGCGTTGGTAGCCGGCGTCGCGACGGTTGCGATCGCCGGTGCCGCGATGGCCGGCGACGTGGAAGGTCCACTGCGGCTGGGCCACGTGGTGATGTTCGCCGCAGTATCGGTCTCGTCGCTAGGCGCGATGATCTACGCGGTGATCCGGCGCTCACAGCCGGGGCCGGTGGTCGGTTTCATCGTCGTCGCAACCTTGTTCTTCGCGCTCGGCAACGCCATCTTGATCATTCCACTGGGGCTGATTCCCAGCGGACTGGTGTTGGCATCCACCGGGTTCGACGTCGCGCTGCTCGGTGTCGCCGTGGCCATCGTGAATGCGTTCGACGAAGGGCATGCGCTGCGTAAGGACATGTTGCGCTCGTTCGCCGGGACGATGGTGGTGGCCGCCCTGTTCGGCGGCCAGCTGCTGATCGGGCTGGCAGTCACGGGCGAGAATCCCACGATGACCGTGCTGTTGTTCACCAGCCTCGCGATTGCCATCGCTGTCAACGTGTTGGCCGACCCGTTGGCCGGCTTTCTCGACCGGCTGGCCTTCTCTCGTTCGCCGGGCTTGCGCGCCGACCGCGCCGTGCTGCGCAGCACCGAGGCGGCGTTGCCGCTGCGGTCCGGCCACCCGCTGGCCGCCATGGACGAAGAGGCGTTCGCGAGGGTCACCCGCCGCGCGCTCAGGCACTACGGCGATCTGTCCAAGCTCGTCGCCAGCCCGCTGACAGCATTGCCGGACATCGACGAGCGGCTGAGCCGGCGTGGCGCGCCCGACCAGCCGTTGGAACGGGCCAATGAGCTGCGGGCGCTGCTGGCGGAGAGGATCGACGGTCTCAAGCCTCGCGACGGCGGTCCCTTCGGTACCACCGAGCAGTGGCGCCACTACAACTCGCTGTACTTCCCATACGTCGTCGGTGTGCGCGCCTACGCGCAGAACGCCACAGCCGCGGGGCTGGATCCCGTCGCCCGTCAAGCCTGGCAGTGGTTTGCCACCGAGGTGCCACAGCGGTCGCTGCACAACTGGCAGAACGTGGCGGCAGGCGTCATCGCCACAGACCTTCGCAGCAGCCTGGTCCAGGTCCGATAGCGCCGAAATTTCGTTTCGGCAGGTCGGCAGTAGGCACCTTGCCGCTGGAATGCGATTTCGCCGGAAACGCTCTGACCTGGCGATGGCAGTGCTTGGCAGCGTCAGGTGTCGATCTGGCAGTGGGTTCTGCCGAACATTGTGGACATGGCCGCCCGATCACCTCGCGCGGCTGTAGGGATCGTCATCGACCGCCAGTCGGCGTCACTCCCGCATGACTGGTCCGGAGTCGCCGTCGTAAGAGGTTGCGGCGTCGACTCCGGCACCGGTCGCTCCAGAAGCTCCATCAATGAAGTGACATGACCGGGAAGGGAATCACCATGACCGCCACCATCTCCTCACGACTGAGCGAGTCGACGGACTCGCTGTTGCGATTCGCCATGCGTGCCGACGCCGTACTCAGCGGGTTGGCCGGGATCGCCTCGCTGATCTTCGCCCATCGATTGGCCGAACTCTCCGGCACCAGCCCTGGTGTCGAGTACACGATTGGCGCGTCATTCGTCGCCTTCAGCGTCGTTGTTCTGGTCCTTGCGGCGCGACCCTCGATCCGGTTCTCGGGCCTGGTACTTGCCATCGGCAACCTGCTCTTTAGCGCCGCCACCGTTGTCGTGGTGCTCGCCGGAGTGTGGCCGCTGACCACAGCCGGTGTTGTTCTGGTCCTGGGCACCGGCGCATACACGCTGGTGATGGCAGAGCTGCAGTACCAGGGCGTCCGCCGCATCACGAAGGCCTAGGCAGTTTCTACAGCTTGCGGCCCAGAGCTTGCGGCCCAGAGCTTGCGGTCTTAGAGCTTGCGCAGGCGAAGCCGGTTGATTGAGTGGTCGGCGTCCTTACGCAACACCAGGGTGGCCCGCGGCCTGGTCGGCAGGATGTTGTTGATCAGGTTCGGCAGGTTGATCGAATGCCAGATGTCACGGGCAGCGAACATGGCCTGCTCGTCGGGCAGCGTGGAGTAGTGATGGAAATGCGAGGCCGGGTCGGCGAAGGCGCCGGCCCGCATTGACAGGAACCGCGAAACGTACCACTGCTCGATGTCCTCGATGCGCGCGTCCACATACACCGAGAAATCGAACAGGTCGGACACCATCAGCGCGGGGCCGGTCTGCAACACGTTGAGGCCCTCGAGAATGAGAATGTCGGGGTGTTTAATGATCTGTTTTTCGCCGCGCACGATGTCGTAGATCAAGTGTGAATACACCGGCGCGCATGCTGCGTCAGCGCCCGACTTGACCGCGGTGACGAAGCGCATCAACCCCCTGCGGTCGTAATTCTCAGGGAAACCCTTGCGGTGCATAAGGTTTCGCCGATCCAACTCGGCATTGGGATAAAGGAAGCCATCGGTGGTGACCAGGTCGACGCGAGGGTGATGCTCCCAGCGCGCCAGCAGCGCCTGAAGCACGCGGGCGGTGGTCGACTTGCCTACCGCCACGCTGCCCGCGACGCCGATGACGAACGGCACCGGCCGGTCCGGGTTCTGCTGCGGCTCGCCCAGGAACTCCGCCGTCGTCGCGAACAAGCGTTGGCGGGCGGCCACCTGCAGATGGAGCAATCGGGCCAGCGGAAGGTATACCTCCTCGACTTCCAGCAAGTCGACCTTCTCGCCGATACCGCGCAGCCTGACCAGCTCGTCCTCGGTCAGTTTCAGCGGCGTCGACATTCGAAGTGCGCGCCATTGACTTCGGTCGAACTCCACGTAGGGGCTGGGTTCGCTCAGCCGCGCCATGGGCCCAGTCTTGCAGTTAGCGTAGGAACGCATGGACCCCGGTATGGAAACGGCAGCTTCTGCGGCCTCGGCCACCTTCGTCCGGGAGTACCTGTTGCTCGGACTACGCTTCGACCGAGTTGAGCAGGGTTACGTCGATTCGTTCACCGGTGACCCTGCATTACGGCGCGTTGTCCAATCGGAGCCGCGACCCGATCCCGCCGATCTTGCCCGCCAGGCCGAGCGCCTCTTGGGCGAATTGCCGGCCGGATTGGACAAAGCGCGCGCGGCCTTCACCGGGGCGCACCTACGCGCGTTGGCCTGCGCCGGCCGCAAGTTCGCCGGCGAGCAAGTCGGGTTCATCGACGAGGTGCATTCCTACTTTGACGTGCGGATCGCCAAAGAGGATTGTGACCGCTATCGGGAAGCCCACACCAGGCTGGACACCGCACTCGGGGGTTCTGGGTCGCTCCGCGAGCGGATGCAGGCCTATCGCGCTTCAGAAGAGATTCCGCCCGCCCGCC